>LUMJ01000166.1_pt1 | contig 42237 bp, 31 predicted proteins | sample 729631 | NCBI WGS metagenome assembly LUMJ01 (sample SAMN03860266, study PRJNA289734) | marine metagenome | biome: seawater column; feature: ocean; material: water; isolation source: Red Sea water column Station 22 - depth 500m | place: Saudi Arabia: Red Sea | collected 2011-10-15 | depth 500 m
TATCTGGATTACAAAAGTCCAAACCAATATGAGGCTGACATGGCTAACTTAGGAAAAGCGGCTTAACTGGGTTGTGTGAAATTGGTTGACCACGTCACTTGAACGTGATGGGCTTGTAATCCTGTTTGAGTCCAGATAAGCAAGTAAACAACAACGCTATTAATGCGTATATAGTGTACTGCTTCATGTACTGCTGATTATGCACCGGTTAATATTCCAGAAATTCAAATATATAAGGAAAATTGCGGCGCTATGCTACACAGCCAACCACGCTTTGACAAGAACCGGTATTGCCACTAAACGCAGGCAATAACCGGTTGCACGTATTTGTTACAAACAAACTCAGAATTCCTGAGTGTGGCAGTGTACGTCATATCTTTTTACTGCAAGTAAAAACGCATTTAAACAGCACGTATTTTTAAGAGGCCTTTTTGAAAGTCACAGAAAAAGAGATGTGGTTGTGATCCAACTTATAAACCGACACGTCTGCCCCAATCGCACCGCACAATGCACTCACTATTGATAGCCCTAGGCCAAAGTTGTCCTCTGATGTACGTGATGCATCCTTTTGCCACAGGGGTTCAAACATATGTCTTAAGTCACGTTCATCAATTTCAGTATGCGTCGTATTTGTCACTTCTATTTGGGCCTGCCTTGATTGCGTTTTGCCTATATACACGCTGATCGGCTCACAATGCTTTCCATGCTCGATAGCGTTGTCTAACAAGTTGCTAAATATAGACTCCACCGCAATTCGGTTAGAGTGAATAACCACGTCGCTCCTTTCTTTCGCAACCACATTAATATTATCTACCGCTTTGCTTGCGACAACTTGAGCAACGAGCTCTTTAATATTAATAAGGTCGTTTAATTGAGTCTGCTTAGCACTGTGCTTTTGGATTAACATCAAACCGGAAATGATGTTTTTCATTCGCATCCCAATGCGAAGAATCTGCGGTTTAAAATCTTTTTCGAGTCGCTCCTCTCCTGGAAACTTCATGGCAACTTCCGCCAGGTTGATAAGTTCAGAAACCGGCGTTTTAAGTTCGTGAGCAATGTCAGAGGTAAGTCTTTTCTCTCTAAGGTATAGGGCGTAGTTATCGTTTATAAAATGGTTCAAGCTGCTGACGATTGGCTCTAGTTCTGAAACGTTTGTAGAGAATGCTTCGTGCTTGTCTGTGGCAGTAAACCTTAGAGTTCTTATATTGTTGTTTAATGCATCAAGTGGTGCCAACGCGTAAGACACCGTGTTGCGCACGACGAATCTTACCATTAACGGAATTACAATAAGCGCCACTAAAAATGCGATATCGATAAACCAAAGAGTAAAATTCAACAGTTCAGTGGAGGTTGCGTATGCGATAACCATGGGGTCGCGCTGCTCTTCGCCTCTGACGCTATAGAATGCTTCGCGGTCTTCAGAGTCAATTTGAGGCACGTATTTGGTGTGAATAATACGCCCGGAACGACCATCTGGCAGCGTAATGTCGTTAATCACCGCCTCGTTTAAACTTAAGTTTTCAAACGGCAGCTCGTCGACAGTGTACAGTGCAAGGGATTCCGACTTTTCGAAAACCTGCCCTTTGTACCACAATTGAAAGTATTCTGGAGAAGAAGCACCCTCGAACTCAGGGAAATACTCGCCGGCAAACTCAAACTCAACGCCGTCTAAATCTTCATTGACTAAGCTTTGAAGCATGCCAACTTTGGCTTTTAGACCTTGGTTAAATTCTCTTTGGACCCAGGTGTCAACTCCGATATCTGCGGCGAGTAAAACGACAATTACCAGCAAAGAAATAGTGATAGAAAGGCGTCGCGTTAAGGTTTTACGTATTGACTTCATCGCCTTCCACCACGACGTAACCAAATCCTCGCTTACTTTTGATGGGGAGTGTAGCGCCACATGCCCTTACTTTTTTTCGCGCTGAAGAAAGGTGCGCTTCAATTGCATTTTTTGAGATATGGTCATAACTACCGGAAATAAATTCACTTAATTTTTCTGATGTGACGACCTTGCCTTTGTTTAGGAACATGCACTCTACTATGCGATATTCATTCGGCGTTAAACTAATCGCCTGCTCTCCAAATAAAAAAGACTTGGCCTGAATATCCAATATCAATCCATTAATAGTAATTTGATCGTTAATACAGTTTGTTACGCCCCGTCTCATCAAACTGAGAAGTCGCGCTGACAACTCTTCAAATGAAAAAGGCTTAGATAGATAATCATCAGCGCCTGCTAACAAGCCTTCAACTTTCTCTTCAGGTTCGGCACGTGCAGACAAAATGAGCACCTTGGTCTCTACCCGTCTTTTTCTCAGCGTTTTCAAGATAGCCATTCCGTCAAGTTCTGGCAGCATGCGGTCTAATACAATAATGTCGTAGCTACCAAGAAGCGCCATACTCAAACCATCGGGCCCTGTGGCAGCTAAATCAACTGAATGGCCAAGTTTTTCTAGACCTAAGCTCAGGCTATTTCTCAAAGACAATGAATCTTCTATAAGGAGTATTCTCATGTTTCATTGATCGATTTTTATTCCTCGCTAAGGTTATGATCTCAATCTTAAGATAAACTGAAGGCGAGAATAATATTGAATTAATTAACGATAGAAAGTGACGGCCTAGGAAGCTTTTTGTGCAACTGCACGCCGTATCTCTATGTATAACAAGTGGTTGCAATGGGAAACCATCTGGAATTGTTGGTTCTAGATAAAAATTCCCATTAACGCTAATCCCAAAGTTTTGCTTAAGCTTTATTTAAGTTTTGAAAGTTATCTTGTGCTGCAAGTAGTACACAAGAGAACTGACTTTGAAATTTCCACGTTCGTTAAATTTAACCCCTTCATTAGCCAATTTTGTTTTTATTGCATCAGTCTTAATAACGCTGGTTTTCAACTTCCCTTTTATTTCAAATGTCTATCACGCTGTGTCGCCAACTACAGTAGGCCAGTGGATATTTTTTCTGTCCGTTCCATTGTTGCTTACCTTTTTCAATATCATCGCCCTTAGCCTATTAGGCGCCATTCTTTTGCCAAGATTGACGGTGGCAGTGACACTGTTAGTCAGCTCACTTCTTTTATACGGTACGGTCGCTTACGGCGTGATATTTGATAAGAGTATGATTCAAAATGTGATGGAGACCAATTCTGGTGAAGCATTTGCCTATCTAAACTCAACGCTTTTACTCTTTTTCTTCTTGTTAGGATTGGTGCCCGTTGTTGCCGTCTTTAATCAGGAAATTAATGGAAAATTAGTTGCTAGAGTTAAGCACTTACTTAAGCTCAACGTATTAGCAGTGGTTGGAATAATAATTATCGCTGCCGGCCTCTATAAAGACTATGCTGCGGTGGGTAGAAATAATAAAGATTTGGCCAAGTATATTATCCCTTATGCATTTTACGATTCTGGCTACAAATATCTCAGAGACACCTACTTTTATCCGCCACTTCCTTACAAGGTACTGGACAAGACACCTTCTATAATAAATAGAAAAAACGCTTTGCCTTCTACGACTGTACTGGTTGTTGGAGAAACAGCAAGGGCAGACAAGTTTGCCAGTAATGGCTATAGCAGAAACACCACGCCCTTTATGAACGACATAGGCGCGGTAAGTTTCAACGACGTGACCTCATGCGGGACCGCTACTGCGGTCTCAGTACCCTGTATGTTTTCTCGACTTTCAAGGCAAAGCTATGATGTTCGCATTGCGGAAAGTCAGGATAATGTGCTTGATATCATACATCGGGCTGGCGCTGACGTGACATGGATAGACAACAATAGTAGCTGCAAGGGGGTGTGCAAAAGAGTTGAAACTATTGCATTTGACCCATCCCGAGACCCTAGTTTGTGTGACGGTGATTTTTGCTACGATGTTTTACTCAACGAGCTTTTGAAGGACGTTTTGTCATCACCTGCGACAACTAACAGGGTTATTGTTCTTCATATGATAGGCTCTCACGGCCCAACCTACTATCGAAGATACCCCGCTGAATTTGCCAAATTCTCTCCCGACTGTCCTAGAAGTGATATTCAAAACTGTGATTCGCAGGCGCTTATCAACACGTATGACAATACCATTGCGTACACTGACTATGTACTTGGAGAGATTGTTAATACACTAAAAAACGTGCCAAACGCTTCCATGCTATACCTGTCTGATCACGGTGAATCTTTGGGTGAAAAAGGACTCTATCTACATGGATTCCCTTATCAAATTGCACCGCAAGAACAGACTCACATTCCTATGCTTTTTTGGGCGTCGAAGTTTGAAGATTCAGGCTACCGAAATTGTATTAAAAACCTGGCCAACCACCCTTACTCTCAAGACAACTTGTTTGACACGTTACTTGGTTTATCAAGTGTAAAGAGTATTACTTACCAACCTACTATGGATATCTTTAAACAATGCGAAGCCTAAATGAATCAAACCCTGTGGTCAGTACCACCTCGCACTTCGACCCAAGTAACAAACCAAAAGGCCTGCGTCGAGTATTTAAGGCTCTAAAGAATTCACTTCGAGCGTTTAGCTGGCTTACTAAGAACGAAGCTGCATTTAAACAAGAACTCAGTCTAGCCGCTGTGGCATTCGTGGTTCTTGCTTTTTGGTCAATTCCTTTTCTTGAACGTGCAATTTTAATGTCTTCCATTTTTTTCATTTTATTTGCGGAAATCATCAATACGGCAATTGAAGTCACCGTCGACAGAATAGGTACAGAGTTTCATGCACTATCAGGGTTAGCAAAAGACTTAGCATCAGCAGGCGTTTTTCTATCCATCGTTATTGCATGTGTGTTGTGGGCGGGCGTATTTTATAGCCACATATAAAGGTATTAGTTAAGACCTTAATTCCCCAGAGGCATCCGTTTAGCGAGATTATAAAGATAAGCTTATTAAGTTGAGGGTGTCACAATACTTCAAAAGAACTCATAACGAAAAAGAGCGCCATTAGGCGCTCTTTAGAAGTGCTGACAAAAGGGAAGATTACGCCTTAGAGGCCTGGTAAATATCTTCAATCGCTTTATCTAGCGTTGCCTCGAACTCTTCTTGAGACTGCTTTGCAGAAACGCCTTCGGTCAATGCTCGAGAGAAACTCGCGATCATACCTTGGTTTTCTGCCAGCTTCGCGTTTGCTTCTTCACGGCTATAGCCGCCAGAAAGCGCTACAACCTTAAGCACGCGAGGGTGATCAACAAGCTCTTTATAGAAGTTTGCTTCTGTTGGAAGCGTTAGCTTGAGCATAACTTCCTGGCCTTCGTTTAGAAGGTTTAGCTGCGTTAGGATCTCTAATTTAAGAAGAGCTTCAGCTTCCGCTTTTTGTGGACTGTGGATGTCTACTTCTGGCTCGATAATCGGAACAAGGCCTGCGGCTAAGATTTGCTTACCCACTTCAAATTGCTGAGCAACAACATCTTTAATACCTTGGTGATTCGCAAGCTTAACAACACTTCGCATCTTAGTGCCAAACACGTCTTGCGCTACCGCTTTAGCTAGCAGTGCATCAAGACCAGGCATTGGCTTCATTACTTGAACGCCATTGCTTTCTTCAGCTAGTCCTTTATCTACCTTTAAGAAAGGAATAACACGCTTTTTCTGCCACAGGTAGTGTGCAGAAGACATGCCTTCAATTTCTCTATCAAGGGTGTTTTCAAACAAGATTGCGCCAAGAACGCGCTCGCCGCTAAAAGGGGTGCTGGTGATAATGCGCGTACGCATTTCATGAACAAGATTAAACATCTCTTCGTCTGAGCTGTACTCTGACTCTTCGATGCCATATAAGCGTAACGCTTTAGGGGTACTACCGCCGCTTTGATCTAACGCTGCAATAAAACCGGTTTGCGTCTTCAGTTTATCCAGCATTGCCTGCTGAGCTTGTGATGCCATTGCAACACTCCTTTTGTATATTACTGCCTTAATAGACAGGTGTAGGGTTTATTGTTATACCAATTCTATTAAAGATCTGTTTGTCTCAGACGCGGCATGCCAGCACCTTAAGTAAACACATCTGTAATAAAATTGGTATTTATGCCTGCGTACTTCACTGTTTCGCAGGTGCAATCGTTTCCGATTAAAAGGTCACGCTCAAAAATGCTGTTACTGAGCGTGACACTTATGGGGTAACGTTTGTACTAGGCCTCAGCTATCTAGAGCTTTAAAACGCTGCGTTTACATGCAGCGCCCAGGCTTATTTATTTTTTTCTTCTAATACTGCTACCGCTGGTAGTGTTTTGCCTTCCAAGAATTCTAGGAACGCGCCACCACCTGTTGAAATATAAGAGACCTTATCGGCAATCCCGTATTTATCAACTGCTGCTAGTGTATCACCACCACCTGCGATTGAGAATGCGTCGCTTGCCGCAATCGCTTCAGACAGCGCTTTTGTTCCAGCACTGAACTGTTCAAATTCAAATACGCCTACAGGGCCATTCCATACAATGGTTCCCGCGTTCTTGATAATGTCCTCTAACGCCTTTGAAGAGTCTGGACCAATATCAAAAATCATATCGTCGTCGGCAACATCACTGACTACTTTTAGCGTCGCTTCGGTATTCTCATCAAACGCTTTGCCCACGACAACATCTGTAGGTACTGGAATATTACCGCCATTCGCCTGCGCTTCATTCATAAGCTGCGTGGCTTGCTCGGTAAGGTCCATCTCTACTAGTGACTTACCTACATTATGGCCTTGAGCAGCAATGAAAGTGTTGGCAATACCGCCACCAACAATCAGCTGGTCAACTTTTTCAGCAAGTGTTTTGAGTACCGTTAACTTGGTAGATACTTTAGAGCCACCCACAATAGCAACCATTGGACGCTTAGGGTTGTCTAGCGCTTTGCCAAGTGCGTCTAATTCTGCAGCAAGTAATGGGCCAGCACAGGCTTTTGGTGCAAATTTAGCAACGCCATGAGTAGACGCTTGTGCGCGGTGAGCAGTACCGAACGCATCCATAACAAAGATATCGCAAAGTGCTGCGTACTGTTTTGCTAACGTTTCGTCGTCCTTCTTTTCGCCGTTATTAAAACGTACGTTTTCAAGGATAACTAATTCGCCGTCTGCAAGCTCCACGCCATCTAGGTAATCTTTTACAAGCTTAACCGGTACGTCTAGGGCGTCATTAAGATAATCAACAACAGGTTGAAGAGAGAATTCGTCTGCAGGCTCGCCTTCAGTAGGACGACCAAGGTGAGACATCACCATAACTGCCGCACCTGCGTTTAGGGCTGCTTTAATCGTAGGGATTGATGCTTTGATACGCGCATCAGAAGTTACTTTGCCGTCTTTTACCGGCACGTTTAAATCTTGTCTAATTAATACGCGCTGACCTTTTAGGGCCATATCGCTCATGCTTGGAATTGCCATCGTCTTTCCTATGTTAATTTAAATTCAGTAGAGCGTGTTTTGAAGGTAAGACACGCTCAAATTAACTGTGAAAGCTGCGCGGGCTGGTGCTACCAACCCTTGGCAGCATCGATGCTTTATTTTGCGTCGAACATCACTTTTGCGGTATCGAGCATACGGTTTGCAAAACCCCATTCGTTGTCACACCATACTAGTGTTTTAACCAGTTGTTTGTGACTGACTCTTGTTTGTGTGCCATCTACAATACACGAGTGAGGGTCGTGATTGAAATCTACCGACACCAAAGGCTCTTCGGTGTAGTCCAAAATGCCCTGTAAACGCCCCGCTTTTGCATTGCGAAGGGCTTGGTTCACTTGCTCAATCGTTACCTTAGATTGAAGCGTTACACTTAAATCCATGGCAGTAACATTGATAGTTGGCACTCGAACCGCAATGGCTTCAAATTTTCCCGCAAACTTAGGCAGAATGCGCTCTATACCGGCAGCAAGTCGGGTATCAACGGGAATAATCGACTGACTTGCAGCACGGGTTCTGCGCAAATCTTCGTGATAGGCGTCGATAACTTGCTGGTCGTGCATAGACGCGTGAATGGTTGTGATCGTACCACTTTCAACACCGAACGCAGCGTCTAGCGCTTGGATAACAGGAACAATGCAGTTTGTGGTGCAAGAGCCATTGGAGACTAATTTTTGTTCACTGGTCAACGTGTCTTCATTGGTTCCGAAAATGACCGTATTGTCTAAATCTGGTGACCCGGGTGACGAGAAAAGCACTTTGCCAGCGCCTGCATCTAAATGTGCTTGCCCCGATGCTCTGTCATCAAACTTGCCCGTACACTCAAGCACAATATCAACGCCCAAGTCTTTCCACGGTAGGTCTTTAATATCGCTTATCGCGAGCAGTGTAATATCGTCGCCTGCGACATTTAGCGTGTTGTTTTCTAAGGCCACATCAAAACGGAACCGCCCGTGGGCGGTATCGTATTTAAGTAAATGTGCTATGCCTTCGGGTTTAGCAATGTCGTTAATGGCCACCACGTTAAATTCGTTGTTGCGCCCGCTTTCATACAGCGCGCGCAACACGTTTCGACCAATGCGACCAAACCCATTTATGGCAATATTTACCATAGGCTTATCTATTACCTCTTACAGAGACAGTGCAGCCTCTACTACAGCGTCAGTGGTAATGTTGAAGTGCTTAAACAGGTCGCCAGCAGGTGCAGATTCACCAAAGGTGTCCATGCCCACGATAGCGCCATTAAAGCCAACGTACTTGTACCAGCTATCTTTAGACAGCGCTTCAACCGCTACGCGCTTAACAACACTAGAAGGCAGTACGCTTTCACGGTAATCAGCAGACTGACGGTCGAATACGTCAGTTGATGGCATAGACACTACGCGAACGGCCTTACCCTGCTCGGTTAGTTTCGCTGCGGCTTCTACGGCTAGCTGAACCTCAGAACCAGTACCAATAAGAATAAGCTCTGGCGTACCTTCGCAGTCTTTAAGTACGTAACCGCCTTTCGCGATATCAGCCACTTGTTCAGCCGTTCTTTCTTGCTGCGCTAAGCCTTGACGCGTGAAGATCAGCGTTGTTGGGCCGTCAGTGCGCTCAATAGCAGACTTCCACGACACAGCAGACTCAACCTGATCACAAGGACGCCAGTTATCAAGATTAGGCGTTGCACGTAGCGCAACCACCTGCTCTACTGGCTGGTGCGTTGGGCCGTCTTCACCTAGACCAATTGAATCATGGGTGTAAACGAAAATTGCAGGCTGCTTCATTAGTGCAGCCATGCGTACCGCGTTGCGTGCATATTCCATAAACATTAGGAAGGTTGCACCGTATGCCTTAAAGCCACCGTGAAGGGCAATACCATTCATCATGGCAGACATACCAAACTCACGTACACCGTAATAAATGTAGTTACCTGATGCATCGTTCGCTTCAACGCCTTTGCTGCCTTCCCAAATAGTAAGGTTAGAACCAGCAAGGTCGGCAGAGCCGCCTAATAGCTCAGGAAGTAGTGGACCAAATGCGTTTAGTGCATTTTGCGACGCTTTACGTGAAGCAATATTTTGTGGGTTAGCTTGAAGCTCAGCAATAATTGCATCTGCTTTTTCGCTGAAATCTGCTGGCAACTCACCATTTACGCGGCGTTTGAACTCTGCCGCAAGCTCTGGGTAAGCGGCTTCGTATGCTGCGAAAGCGTCATTCCACGCGCTCTCCGCGTTTGAACCTTTCTCTTTAGCATCCCAACCCGCGTAAATATCGTCTGGAATTTCGAACGCGCCATGGCTCCAGCCAAGCTTTTCGCGAGTGGCTACAATTTCATCTTCACCTAGTGGTGCACCGTGACAAGACTCGGTACCTTCTTTATTAGGCGAGCCGAAGCCAATAGTGGTTTTACAACAAATAAGCGTAGGCTGCGCGGTGTTCGCTTGCGCCTTTTCAATAGCGGCTTTTACTTGCTCTGCATCGTGACCGTCAACGCCATCGATCACTTCCCAACCGTAGCTCTTAAAGCGTGCTGGTGTATCGTCAGTGAACCAGCCTTCTACTTCGCCATCAATTGAAATGCCGTTGTCATCCCAAAACGCGATAAGCTTACCAAGGCCTAGTGTGCCGGCTAGTGAACATGTCTCGTGTGAGATACCTTCCATCAAGCAGCCGTCGCCTAAGAATGCGTAGGTGTGGTGATCAACAATATTGTGACCGTCACGGTTAAATTGTGCCGCTAGCACTTTCTCGGCAAGTGCCATACCCACAGCATTACTGATACCTTGGCCTAGTGGGCCAGTGGTCGTTTCAACACCTGGCGCATAACCATACTCAGGATGGCCTGGCGTTTTTGAATGCAATTGACGGAAGTTCTTTAACTCTTCAATTGGCAGTTCGTAGCCTGAAAGGTGAAGAAGAGAGTACAACAGCATCGAGCCGTGACCATTTGAAAGCACAAAGCGATCGCGGTTAGCCCAAGATGGGTTTGCAGGGTTGTGTGATAAGAAATCACCCCATAGTACCTGTGCGATATCAGCCATCCCCATTGGGGCACCTGGGTGACCAGATTTAGCTTGTTGAACGGCATCCATGCTTAATGCACGGATTGCATTGGCGAGTTCACGACGAGAGGGCATGTTGTCTCCTGATTTATTTTGTATCTTTTGTTTCGTATCTTAGCGGGCTAGGCAAGCTAGACGAGCGTAGAGGTAAGGCGTTCGCTCTACTTCTTTATACGAATGAATGTGGCGTTATTCTTACCTATGCCACCTTACAGTTCAATGGGTTTTGATTGCCAATAGTGAAAGTCATAGTAAAAAATGGTCTATACCTTAACCATCACGTATTCCCAATACAGCAAAAACGGTTATATCTAACGTCTGGTTTTACTAGTACATCATTCGCTTTGCCAATTTCGTCCTGAATAACCCCATTAGTGATCGGGTTGTGTCAACTATTCGTAACGAAGAGACTTTTAGACGTCTAGAAGTAAAGACTGGTATTTATAACTTGTTTTAGTACAATATACGACTATTTTGATAATTTAACGCTTACGGAGCATTTATGGCCACGCATTTATTCACATCCGAGTCAGTGTCTGAAGGACATCCGGACAAAATTGCTGATCAGATCTCAGATGCGGTTCTTGACGCTATTTTAGAACAAGATCCTCGCGCTCGGGTGGCCTGCGAAACGTATGTAAAAACCGGTATGGTTTTAAAGAAATTGGCTATACGCACTCAGACATGGGCTTTGATGCCGACTCATGTGCGGTATTAAACGCAATTGGTAAACAGTCTCCCGATATTAACCAAGGTGTTGATCGTGAAAGCCTTGAAGAACAAGGTGCGGGTGACCAAGGCCTAATGTTTGGTTACGCCAGCGACGAAACTGATGTACTAATGCCAGCGCCAATCACTTACTCTCACCGCCTTGTTCAAAAACAAGCTGAAGTGCGTAAGTCTGGTAAGCTAGACTGGTTGCGCCCAGACGCGAAAAGCCAAATTACTTTCAAGTATGAAAACGACAAGCCTGTAGGCATCGACGCGGTTGTGCTTTCAACTCAGCACTGCGATTCAGTAAGCACGGAAACAGTTCGCGAAGCGGTAATGGAAGAAATCATCAAGCCTGTGCTTCCAAGCGAGTGGATTGATGCAAATACACGCTTCCACATCAACCCAACGGGTCGATTTGTTATCGGTGGTCCAATGGGCGACTGTGGCTTAACCGGGCGTAAAATCATTGTTGATACTTACGGTGGTATGGCCCGTCACGGCGGTGGTGCATTCTCTGGTAAAGATCCATCAAAAGTAGACCGCAGTGCAGCATACGCGGGTCGTTACGTTGCTAAGAACATTGTTGCAGCAGGTCTTGCCAAGCGTTGCGAAATCCAAGTGTCTTATGCAATCGGTGTAGCAGAGCCAACGTCTATCAGTATCGATACCTTTGGCACTGGCGTAGTCGATGAGAAAACACTCGTTGCACTGGTGCGCGAACATTTCGACTTGCGTCCTTATGGCCTTATCCAAATGCTAGACCTTGAGCGCCCAATTTATCGCCCAACAGCTGCATACGGTCACTTTGGTCGTGACGAATTCCCTTGGGAAGCAACAGATAAAGCAGAAGCGTTAAAAGCATCGATTTAATTCGATATTAAAAAGCGCTTGTTGAAAACGCCGCTGAGTTTTTGTAACACTTTGATCTAAAGCTGTTATATGAACTCGCGGCGTTTTTTATTGGGTGATGGCGAGCAAGCCAAATTAATTTGGCATATAAAAAGTGGTGAAGAATATTTTCATCATTTATTTTTTGCGGCTATGCTTATTAAACGAACACACCGTTGCTTGTATTTCCTTGTTATTTACAAGCTATGATAACAACAACTTGGGCCCTTCCATGAATGTGGTTACTGGTATTTTTCTGGCACTTACTTTGGCTGCGTCTATGACGGCTGCTCCTGTAATCGCGGACACGAATGATATCAACTACAGTCCTATTCAGTTCAAAAGCAAGAAAATAGCCCGGTGGCAGCTAAATAGTATGTACCGCGTTCAATCTACTACCGAAACTTATTTATACGACAACAGCTATACGTATCCAGCTGGCTCCCAAGGCATGTTCAGCGCTAGCCGTCGTTTCGATACTTGGGTTCCGCAAAAGGTCTATGCAACCTACAAAACAAATAATACTGCCTTTCAGCATTATGCTGAGTGGCTCTATTTGCCTCATGATGTTGGCACGTTCACCCGGCTTGGCTGGCTTCTAGGAAAAAGTGAAGGGTTAAACATGGCGGTAGAAATTGAGCACAGACAAGTTGGGGATGAAGAAAATATGGCCCTTTCTTTGGGTGTGAATTACTTATTTTAGGGAAGGCCTGCTTTTAATTGAGTCATGCGCTGCAGGTGCACATGTCGAACTCATACTTCACTTGTTAAATGCGCCAAATAGATTCGACGCTATCATTGAGATTGAGTTTTCGCGTAAGTCTGTTGGATAACCAATGCGTCAGAACTTGCTCTATGACGCTTAACATCAAGTTGCCTTGCAAGGCGATTTTTAACATCATGCCATTGATTCATTTGTGCTTCGGACAGAATATATTCGAGGGCTCTACAGGTAAAAGACATCTCTATCTGCGCTGCGGCGTAGAGCTTAATTAGCCAAGGATTATCTACCACCCAACCGTCACTATAAACCACCGTATTTCCCAGAAAGTGGTTTAGCTCAATACACACTTTACGCGGGTCTTCCCCCCGCGTTTGCAGCATTTGTTGCGTTATGCCGTGCAATGATTCTGCTTTCTTGTCCCAGTGTACCCAAGAATCAAAGGGTCTTAGCAACTTACACCACTTTGCACCATCATAGCGCACGATACCTATTTCGATAGGATAACTCGCTGCGCCAAATCCACTTGCTTCAATGTCTATTATTGTTGGCAGGGTATTTTTTCGCACTCACACTCCAAACCGCTGATTATCTTTGTTTGCAAGGCCCGCTATTTGTTTTCACCAGGCGGTTATACTGCCACCTGAACACAGACAGAATAACTGATCATATTCGCGAACTGTCCGGTAAACATACAAACTCTATTTTTTAATACAAGCTGATGGCAGAATCGTGCCACATTTATTACGCCGAGTTTTAGTACCTGCCGTACGCAAAAAACCACGGCACCTTGGAAAAAACAGTGAAATTCCTTCAAAAACTGCAAAACTTATACTAAAGGATAAGACGTTTGCGCTAGAAGACAGGGCGCATTGCTATACACTTTTAAGATTATCGTTTAGGTAGCCTATTCATGCGTGCATCTTTTTTCTTTCTCTCGCTGATTTACATTGTTTCTATTTTTACAGCAAGCAAAGCATTTAGCTCAACTGACCCCCTCATTATTGGCATCGATGCCGATCTTTCAGCGGTAGCGGTAGAAGGCGGCGTTGCCATAATAAGAGGTGTAGAGCTTGCCGTTGACGAAATAAACGCTAAAGGCGGTATACTTGGTCGCCAAATCAAGGTAGTGGCAAAAGACCATCGCGGCAATCCAGCCCGCGGCGTATACAATATTGAGCAATTTTCTCAAACACCGAATTTACTCGCCGTTGTAGGTGGCGTTCACACGCCGGTCGTCCTCGCTGAAATCGATCTTGTTCATGAAAAGAATCTTCTGATGTTGGTTCCATGGGCTGCGGGTACACCTATTATAGATAACGGACATTCGCCAAATAATATATTTCGGGTATCGGTTCGCGATGCAGAGGCTGCGTCAGTTCTTATTAGTCACGTTAAGCAAATGGGATTATCCAATATCGCACTAGTGCTTGAGAGAACGGGATGGGGACGCTCGAACTTAGAGTCATTAACCCAAGCGGCAAACGAGAAGGACATCAATATTACCGCAACCCACTGGATAAACTGGCAGCAAAAAGACTTTTCTGAGGACATGGCCGCGATAAAAAGTGCGAAAGCTGAGGCGATCATTTTAGTTACCAATGTTCCAGAAGGGGTTGTAGTACTTGATGAAATGGCGAAGCAAGAAATGACATCCCTTCCCGTGATATCACATTGGGGCGTTGCGTCAGGCCAGTTTGCCTCAGCACTTGCCGTGCCCATCGGTAATTACAATGTATCAGTGCTACAAACCTTTCACTTTAACCACCAGAAAAATAGCAAGGCAAAAAGCTTGCTAGAAGCCTACTATAATAAGTACGGTTTGGTTGATGCTACTGCAATTGGTGGCGTGACAGGATTAGCCCATGCATATGATTTAGTTCATTTAATAGCGGCGGCTGCCGATAAAGCTGATAGTATAGATGTAGATGCATTACGCGAAGCGCTAGAATCCCTAGAGAATGTACAGGGTGCGGTTAAGCACTATTCTGCCCCATTTTCTATAGACAGGCATGACGCGCTATGGGCAAAGGATTATTTTATGACTAAGTTTAACGAAAAAGGCTACTTGGTAACAACGGGCGCGCAATAATGCAGCAGCACCCTCCAAGGTTACGCGCTCTTCTGCTTTCGAGCATGCTTCCGCGACTGGTTTTACTGGTCGCGGTGCAGTCTATCATACTATTTGCACTCTCATTCCATTTCATTGTTAAGGAAACCGATCAGCTTCAACAGCAGTCTGTAGATGGTTTAGAACAAGACATCAATTACATCGTCAGTGACACCACAAGGCAGTTGGCAGATTTGGCAGCCAATGACATTATTATTAATTCGCTGGTAGATTTTGAGCAGCGGGATAATTATTTGCCCATGTTTTTCCGCTCGCTAAACCTAACGCAGGCAAAAAGTGTAGAATTTGCGCTGTTTGATTTCGCTGGAAACCGGGTAATAGATAAAAACTGGAATGCGGTTATTCCTGAATCGCTCAGCAGCGCTTGGCGTCAGCAAACGCTGGGCTCGTCAAATACTTTCTCTTCGGTGTCTCAGTATGGCGTGTTAATAAGCGTTCCGGTGTTATTAAGAGGCGTCGCTGAAGGCGCACTTGTTATGTATGTGGACAGCTTACAGTCTTTGCTAGCGCCCTACCCTCGACTTACTAATCAACTTGTTACTGACTCTAGCGGTCATGTGCTTTTTAGCAGTGAGCCGTCACTCATTGCACCAAACTCGTCCTTTTCCGATTTTGATGACAGCGGTTACTCAATTAAACAGGCTGATTGGCAAAATCTTACGTTGTACAGTGTTAAACCTACCATCACCGCATACAGAGAAGCCGCGTGGACGGGAATTGTATTGTTGGCAATGATTGTAGGCTTTGTATTTATCATCTTGCATATGGTTAGCATGACGGGAACGCTTGCCGAACGCACACTTTCGACCTTGTACAACGATATTAAAAATCGCCTGAACAGCGATGAATCGACTTCACTTCGCCTTGATAATGAAGTTGAAGCACAAGAGCTAGCGGATATTAGAGAAGCTTTCGACAAATTGATTTGGGATTTGACTGAAGTGTCGCTGTCGAACGAACAGTTTTCCAATGTATTAGAATCAATGGGCGACATGCTTGTTGTGGTCGACCAAGACAAGCAAATTTTGCTTTCTAACAAGCGCTTCGACGATTTTTGCAACGACCAGTATGGTGAAAAGAACGGTATTTTAAAGTTCATTATGAAAAAACTCGCGTCTTCGCAGAGTAGTGAACTTACCCACTTTTCCGTGTCTACAGGACAAGAGCGCTATGTCCATTGGACTAAAACATCACTGGCCGATGCCAATGGCAACATCCGTGGCGATATTTACGTGGGTAGTGACGAAACTGAACAGCGAAGTTTGGAAAGCCATGTCAAAGTACTTACTCACGCGATGGACGAAGCCACCGTGTCAATCATCATTTCTGACATTAAGCGTGTAGGTCAACCCGTTATCTATGTTAACAGTGCATTTGAAGAACTCACAGGCTATAGCAGAGAAGAAATTATCGGCCATAACTGCCGGTCGATGCAGGGTGAAGAAACGAATAAACACACGGTTGATCAAATTCGCAAAGCGGTAGCAACACGCGAGCCTATTGAAACTACGCTACTTAACTATAAAAAAGACGGCAGTACTTTTTATAATCGGTTAAACCTAACCCCTGTCAAAATTAACGGTGAAGTAACTCACTATATCGGGTTTCAACAGGATGTTACTCAGCAACGACAAACAGAACAATATCTACAAGAAGCACGCGAAAAAGCAGAAGAGTCTGCACGTCTAAAATCAAGCTTCCTAGCAAGTATGAGCCATGAGATTCGCACACCTATACACGGCATTTCGGGCGTTTTACAGTTAATGGCCAGCTCTGAACTTAGTGAAGAGCAAAAGCATTACCTATCTCTTGCTAAATTCAGTATTCAGGGCCTTCTTCATATCGTTAACGATATTCTGGATTTCTCTAAAATTGAAGCCGGTCAGCTGCAGATTGAAGAAAACCCATTTGATATCTTGGAGTCACTTGAGAACCTTCAAAGCCAATACGCCATTATGTGCCAAGAGAAAGGGTTAGAACTACATTTTCACTTTGATTTACAAGGCCATCACGTTGTAAAGGGTGATGATGTACGCTTTAGACAAATACTCTCAAACCTTCTGGGGAATGCCGTTAAATTTACCGATACCGGACACATTGAAGTAACGACCAGTATCAAGAAAAACGCTGACGGTACCCTTACACTTTTATGCAGTGTGAAAGACACCGGAATTGGCATTGCCCAAGATAAACAAAGCACCATTTTTGATGTTTTCACGCAAGAAGATCTCTCCACAACGCGCAAGTTTGGCGGAACGGGTCTTGGCCTATCGATAAGCAAACAACTTTGTGAACTCATGGGCGGCAGCATTACGCTTGAAAGCGTAAAAGGCCACGGAAGTACCTTTACGTTTACTATTTCACTGGAAGAAGCCGACGAGGCATCGCTTAAGCCCGTTCACCATGCGCCTGGACTAAAGCGGGACAAAGGTAAGAAACGTAAAGTACTTATTGTTGAAGATAACGACATTAATCAGATTATCGTTAAACAACACCTTAGCAATCATACAACACTAAGCGCAAAATCAGGCTTAGAGGCGCTAGAAGCCTTGAATAAGATGAAAGTCACCTTTGATGTTATCTTGATGGATTGTCAGATGCCTGAAATGGATGGTTTCGAAGCCACTCAGCGAATTAGAAATGGCGAAGCGGGAGCACGGTACTTAGACGTACCCATTATTGCGTTAACCGCTAACGCTATGAAGGGAGACAAAGAACGCTGTGTTAATGCAGGGATGGACGACTATTTAAGTAAGCCTTTCGATGCTGCCGACCTTATAGACAAAGTTGAGCATTGGGCAAGTGTTGAAAGAAACAGCGAAGAAAATGCTGTCCATTAGTACCATTGTTGTGGAAAACCCTGATTGAAAGCATTATTGAGAATTATAAGTTTCATTAAACGACCGTCATCGTTTAGTTTATTAATTAACGTTTTGCTTATTTGCGATCTAGCCACTGCAGATGAAATACTGAGGTACAACCTAGGAACGTCTGGCAGCTCCATACCGTACGAAAACGCTGTAGACGAAAATAGAGCCGGCATCTTAGTTGAAATTTTACCTCTTATAATGGATAGAGCCGGTATCGAGACCGAAAAAGTCATGCTTTCTACAAAGCGTGCCATGATCGCATTTAAAACAGGTAAGCTCGATTTCGACTTCTTCAGCCCTAGCTGGTTGTCTGATAATGAGCCCGCTGGCGACTTTACTTTTTCAGCCCCCATTCTCGACATCACTGAATATTTTATTACGCTGCCCGAAAATCGCAGCCGATACCCCAACGTAGCCTCTATTTATGGGGAAACCGTGGGAATGATTTCCGGCTATGTTTATTTTAATTCTGAAAAGTTCGTAAGGATGGACTTTCAAGAGGAAAGTAATCTTATTTTAGCCCTTGGTAAAAAGCGAATAGACATCATCATCATGGAAGAAGCAGCCTCGCGCTACTGGTCTTCAATTCACGGTATTGATATTGCCTTGGGCCCTGTTCACACGCAAGGCAAGCTGGCTTTACGCGTTCATAATCGACACAAGAATAAAATGCCTGCTATTAACAGCGCAATTGCCTATCTGCATCAAACCGGGCAAATCAAACAAATACTTGATAAGTATTCGGACTTTTCGCTATGAAGAACCGTGTTTCATCGCGTTAGTCTTAATCCTAGCGATACCTTAATTCTCCGCTAAGTTAATCTCAATCTCTGATAAATCGATAATAGCCTTTAAGATTTAATTTGTACCAATCCTCATAGGTAATTGCTCACTCAGAAGGCGCTGACACAAGCGCTACCATTAACACTTAACCGTTGTGTTGCGACCAGCTATTTTTAACGCCGCTGGTAGTTTAACTGATTGAATAAAAAGACAAAGGCAGACTAGCGTCATTCCAACCCATCCCACCGGCTTGAATACTTCGCCAATTAAAAAGATAGCAAACAGTGTGGCGACCAGAGGCTCAATTAGCGTGATCAATGTGGCTTTGCGTGCCTCTGTAGTGCGAAGGCCGTAGCCGAATAACAAATATCCAAGAAACATAGGCACTATGGCCATATAGAGAGAGACACTGGTATGAGTAATATTGGCAAACAAGTTCTGACCGGTAATTGCAAGTGATGGGAGCAGAACGAGCGCAGCGCAGCCAAAGAGTCCAGCCATGGCTGATTTTGAGTTAGCGCCAGTATTAATAAGCTGCTTCGCAGCCCACGAATATCCCGCATAGGTTAAGCCTGCAACAAGCCCTAACACTACGCCAAATACTTGAGCACTTTGAGACTCAGGCATTACCAGCATTCCCTGCGCTTTGCCCATTGCTAATAGCCCTATCCCCAACGCACCTAGCACGAAGCTTACAGCCCACTTTAACGATACGGGCTTTTTATCTAAAAAGTATTCTAAAAGCGCGGCAAACAGGGGCGCACTCGCAATAGACACAATGGTGCCAATGGCAACGCCAGACAATCGCATTGAGCTATAAAATGCTAGAGGGTAAATAGCCACACAGGTGCTTCCAAACAAAAAAGTAGGCGCTTTAAAAACAAGCAGTTTCACATCCTTTACCAATGATTTCCTAGCAGTTAAGCACAGTAAAACGCCGCCTATACCCATGGCAAATGCACCGATGGCAAGTGGACTGATATCTGGAGCAAATTGGGCCGCAGTGCCTGTTGTTCCCCACAAGAAACTTGCTACAACAATCGCAAATACGCCCTTTAGTGCGTCGCTTGTACTTACCGCGTTTTCTACTGCTTTATTCACGTTCTATTCTCCACAAAAGCTTCGCTCATTTACGTTGTGCTCTACTTACTTCGCCTCTGACGAGTTTTTGAACAGCTATTCATGGCTCACCTAAATCGTTGATAAATCAGTGCCTTCAATATCAAAGCGAATCAGTTATCTAATCATACTGAGATTAATCGTTTTGTAATTAGCCAGATAGACGCTTCTTTTGACCTTTTAGACGCACATTTCCAACACAATTCAAATTAACTCTGAATTAACATTTGAAATGAAAATAAAACTATTAGACTAAAGTTGAAATATTTATTTCATCATACCTAGAAATGACTGAATATTTTTGCCACATTACGTCCTTGCCTGATAACAAAATAGAAACAACCAACCTGGATGGACTTATGTTTACATTAGAAAAATCGTCGTTTAGACGAAGCACACTTAGCATTGCGGTAATGAGCCTGCTTAGTACTGGCGCAATAGCACAGGATACACAACAAGCAGATAACGATGACTTTGAGCAGATCATAGTAACTGCAACAAAGCGTGCAGAATCCATTGAAGACATTCCTTTTTCAATCAACGCACAAACGCAGCGAGACTTTGCGCAGCGAGACTTTGAACGCAGCGGTGCAGGAAACTTAGAAGACGTCGCAAGAAACGTGGCGAGCGTATCAATTCAAAACTTAGGACCAGGCCAAAGCCAAGTATCTATGCGTGGCGTTTCAGCGGGTCAAATTGTACGAGACCAACCAGGCGTTAAGGAACAGGTCGGCGTATACCTCGATGAAAGCGTGATCTCGCTGTCTTTATTTACTCCAGATCTCGACCTTTTTGATCTTAATCGCATTGAAACCCTGCGCGGTCCGCAAGGTACACTGTTTGGCTCTGGCTCTATTGGCGGAACCCTTCGTTATATCACCAACCAGCCCGAGCTCGACACCTTTGAAGGTAAGTTCGAAGCTAACCTTAATAGCGTGACAGACGGCGGTGTGGGCGGTCACGTTAAAGGCATGGTGAATGTACCTATTTCCGACACCATTGCCATGCGCGCGGTGGTATACCGAACAGACTACGCTGGCTTTATTGACGCCCTTGGCGAAAACGGTGCGTTCAAGGAAGATGTTAATGATGGCGACAGAACTGGTGGACGTGTGGCCTTCGTTATCGCCCCTAACGATAAACTCACCATTACGCCACGACTTATCTTCCAAGAATTGGAAATGAACGGGTTTAACAGGCAGGAAGTGTACAATGTCTTTGCTAACCCATACACCACGACCCGCCCAGCCATACAATTGGGTGAGCGCGAGCAGTACTTACTGCTAGAAGAAGGCTTCTCTGACGATACCTTGATTGCTGATGTTACTGCAGAGTATCAGGCTGACGTTGCTGACTTCACTTTCGTGTATAGCTATACCGACCGCGACATTCTTGTAAGTCGAGACGCCAGTGCACTTACGGGTTCGGTGAGTATCGACCTTGGTTTCCCTGACGAGGCCGTATTACTGCCTTCGAACCTGTTAGATAGAACAGAAGTAGAGCAAGATACCTTTGAGCTTCGCGCTGCATCTAATGGCGATGGCGCACTAGATTGGCTAGTTGGCGCTTTCTACTCGTCAACCAACCGTGTTTACGATCAATCTTTGCCTACGCCAGGGTATGATGCGTTCACCGATGCCACGTTAGGCGAAGGCACATCAGCGGCCGTTGCCAATGGCTTTGGAGAGGATTCGCCTTACAACGCCTATCTGCCATACGATTTAACGCAACTTGCTGTGTTTGGTGAAGTAAATTACCAAGTCAACGATGACTTCAAGATGACTGTCGGCTCGCGTTTTTACGATTACGAAGAAGAGCGTCAGTTTATCTCTGGAGGCTTATTCGCCAACGGCGACAACCAGACTGATTCCACAGAGTCAGACGGTTTTACGTCCCGTGTAATTGGCCAGTATAGCGTAAACGAAAACGTAAATTTAAATGCTCAGGTGTCTCAAGGATTCAGACTTGGCGGCGTTAACGACCCGCTAAATAGAAGCCTGTGTACCGACCAAGATGAAGCCATCTTTGGTTCATTCCAAGACTATGACGATGAAAAGCTCACTAACTATGAGATTGGCATGAAGTCTTCAGGTCGAGGCTGGACGGCTAACATCTCGGCTTTCTATAATGACATTGAAGACCTTCAGGTCACTTTAGATGCGGGTTCTTGCTCGTCACGTGTGTCGTTTAACGTACCAGAAGCGCACACCCAAGGAATTGAATTTGAGCTTACGCGCCAGTTTACTGATCAACTCTTTTTCTCATTAACCGGTAGCATCATTGAAGCTGAATTTGATTCAACTGTTGTTGACGGTGATGGCGCAGTACTCGGGGGTGTTGAAGATGGCAACCGATTAGCTTCAGTACCTGAAGAGAGCTTCGCTATCGCATTTACCTACGATTTAGCGCAGCCCTTGTTCTCGTCAAACAGTACCTATTTCCAAGGTTCTTACCAGTACGTAGGTGACCGCATCACTCAGCCTAGTGACCAAGTTGCAGGTGCCGGTGTGTTCACCTCAGGCCTTGCCTTTGGCGGTGCCACTGGTGCAGAAACAACGGAATTAGATTTGTTATTAGACGATTATGGCACGCTTAATATGAGCTTTGGCCTAACTTACGATAGTTATGAAATCTTGTTATACGCCAACAATCTGCTCGATGAAAACGCGCAGCTATCGTTTGACAGAGAGCGTGGTGGACGAGCTCGTCTAGGGTTTACCGTTAATCAGCCACGCACTATAGGCGCAACCTTCCGTTATTTCTTTCAGTAACGGACGATAAAACCTCTCTACCTGGGGGAATATACTCTCGGGTAGAGGCTTCACCTGCTTAAGAAAAATGCCTCACCTAAAAGAGCTTTTGAAAAGTCATTTTGGAAAAGAGTGGAGTTGGCCGTAAGCCGGGTTCTGTCGTGGGCAATCATTCCTCTAGATCAGCAATCACTCACTGATTCAAGCAACCTACCCGATCCCCATGCGGGCCACACGTTGAGGGATCCTATTTGGTCTTGCTCCGGGTGGAGTTTACCTTGCCACACTCTGTTACCAGAGGTGCGGTGCGCTCTTACCGCACCCTTTCACCCTTACCGGCATGTAAACATGCTTAGGCGGTCTTCTCTCTGCTGCACTTGTCGTCGGCTCACGCCGCCCAGACGTTATCTGGCACCCTGCCCTTTGGAGCCCGGACTTTCCTCCCCTTTCTTACGAAAGCGGCGATTGCCTGGCCAACTCCGCGGCGCATTCTACATGAAGTGCCCTACAATAGCACCCTATTCCTGCGCGCTGTAGAAGCACTTCTCAACGGAGGTTTTGTCATTTAGTTTGGTGATTATAAAAATTTGATCCCCTATTTCTATTTTCGTACTGCCCTTTGGGATGAGGGTCTCATCCCCACGGGCAATCATCGCGACGACTGTGTTTTCAGGCAGAGCTAATTCACTAATGGTTTTATGTAGTGCCGGCGATAGCTTTGATACTTCAATTTCTATCAGTTCTCGCTTGCTCTTAGCGACTTTCACAATTTCCAGCGTGCTCGATTCTTTCACTTCATCTTCTAATACCAAGCCTAACTTACGCGCTGCATAGGGTAAGGTGGAACCTTGCAGCAGAGCTGAAATTAGCACGATAAAGAACACCACATTAAAAATAAGCTCAGCGTAAGCCATGCCAAATATCAGCGGGAAAATAGCTAAGATAATGGGCACTGAGCCGCGCAGTCCTACCCATGAAATAAGCAGCGAGGCTTTGAACGAGAACTTAGAGAGTAACAAAATAGGCATAACCACCAGCGGACGGGCGATAAAAATAAGCACGAATGCAATCAAAAGGCCTTCTTTCCAGTTTACGAAAAGTTCGGTAGGCGTTACCAACAAACCTAAAATAACGAACATAGCGATTTGTCCAAGCCACGCCAAGCCGTCGAGAAATACAAAGGTGTTACGTTGATACGCAAAGCGGCTATTACCCACTATTACGCCCGTTATGAAAGTAGCTAGGAAACCGCTGCCGTTTAAATTCGCAGCTAACCCAAAAGACAATACGCCAAACAGCATCACAAATACGGGGTACAAGCCGATGGCCATTAAGGTAACGCGCCTGAAAAGCCATACTGCAACACCGCCTACGGCCAGTCCGACCGCTGCCCCCACACCCATTTGACTGGCAAAGAGTGAGAGTAAATCAAAGGGCTTAGTTGAGATGTCTTGAATAAGCGTTATTAACCCTATAGTCAGAAATATGGCCATGGGATCGTTCGAGGCACTTTCCAGCTCTAGTGTGGACTTTATTTTAGCCGGAATGCGTATGCCTGCGTTGCGCAAAACGGAAAACACCGCCGCTGCATCCGTTGACCCCACGATAGCGCCAAGTAATAAGCCTTTGTAGAGCGGTAAATCGAGAATAACCATGGCTGCCACACCGGTAAGCACTGCGGTGCCAATCACACCGAAGGTAGCGAGTAATGCAGCGGGTTTCCATGATTGTACTATGGATTTCTTAGACGTTTGCAGGCCACCGTCAAACAGAATAAGTATTAAAGCGAATGTACCAATGGCATGTGCTGCATCGGCATTATCAAAAAAGATTCGCCCAATACCGTCTTCGCCAGCCAGCATGCCTACACCCAGGAATAAGACCAATACCGGCACGCCAAAACGGGGAGACAACTTGCTTGCCAACACACCAAGAATGGCAAGTACGGCACTGATTAAGATAACGTGATCAACTGCGAACATTCTACATTCCTTATCGCCCTTAATGCATACGCTTCAACGACGCGTATGCATATAAGATTCCTGTAAATACTGCTACCTTAAGGTACTTTTTTAAGGTACTTTCTTAAGGTACTTGCGCGCGACTTAAGTTCACGAAAGCCTTAAGGTATGAGGTTAAGGAATATTTGCCGCCTAAGGGATGTGCGACAACGACGCCTTAATCTCTTCTGAAGTGGGCTTTAACTGTGCTTTACCTTGTTTCTCTCTTCTGCTGCCCAATAAATACAACAGCGTAGAGGTGATAAACAAGGTTGATGACGTGCCAATCACGACAGCAAAAACCATAGGAACTGCAAAACTTTCTACTGCGTCCCCTCCAAAGATAGCCATTGGAAGCAGCGCTAGCAGCGTAGTAACGGAAGTAAATACCGTGCGGCTTAGCGTACTGTTTACTGCTTCATTAATGGTATCTGCCAATGGCTTGTTTGGGTCTAAACGCAATAACTCACGGATGCGATCAAGCACCACCACTTTATCGTTTATAGAATAACCGATTAGTGCCAACAATGCTGCGACAGCCGTTAAGTTAAATTCAATGCCCGTTAACGCGAAAAAGCCTATGGTTTTGGTTAAATCGAGTATAACGGTGAGCAGCGCTGCGCTCGCAAAATGCGCTTCAAAGCGAGCCCACAGATACACCAACATGCCGCCACCTGCGATAAGCAGTGCTAGAATAGATAGCTCGGCGAAGCCTCCGCTGACTTTGGGTCCAACTATATCAATTTTATCAAAGCTTACCTCGCTGTCGGCTTGCGAAATCGCACGCTTTAGTGCGTCAGTCTGCTTGGCGTTGCTATTTTCAAGCTCGCCACTGCTATCTAGAACAGGGGCTCGCAATAAATAGTGATGTTCACTGCCATATTCTTGAATTGCTATTTGATCAAAGCCATTGCTTTCAATCACACTCCTTAGCTCATCGGTAGTAAGGGTTGGTGCGGTCAACTCAATCATGGTGCCACCGGTAAAGTCGACGCCATAATGTAAGCCAGGCTTAGCAAACAAGCCAATTGAAAGCACTGTTAACACGACCGAAATAGCGAGTGCAATTTTACGTTTTGCCAGAAAGTTGATACCGCTAAGCGTATCGCTTAACCGTAAAAGCGGCGATGAGAAGCGCAAAGGAAGGCGCTGCTGCGTGCGATCTCGCGCATTCTTTTGCTTCGACTTAACCACTCTTAGCATTAACATTTTAGTTAGAGCTACAGCAGTAAATACCGAGGACACCAGACCAAGGGCAATAGTAATCGCAAACCCTTTAATAGGGCCGCTACCAAACATAAACAACAAGCTTACCGCTATTAATGTGGTGAAGTTTGAATCTACAATAGTTGCGAACGCCTTATCGAAGCCCACTTCTATTGCACTGGCTGCCGGACGGCCTTTTTTACTTTCCTCACGAATACGTTCATTAATCAAAATGTTCGCGTCTACCGCCATGCCCATGGTCAGGATCAAACCTGCAATGCCCGGTAGTGTCAGCGTTGCGCCAAACAGGGTTAATGCGCCAAACACCAATGCCATATTGATACAAAGAGCAAAACTTGCGATAGCGCCCCACCTGCCGTAAATCGCCACCATGAATGCCAATACCAGTAACGCACCTGCCACGCCGCTTTCCACTCCGGTTTGAATTGCATCACTGCCTAAATCAGGCCCGACCGTGCGTTCTTCTATAATGGTAAGTGGCACAGGTAGTGCACCAGTGCGAAGCATTAATGCGGTGTTGCCCGCCTCGGGCAATGTAAAGTTACCGGTTATTTCACCACGACCACCTGGGATCACGCTATTAATAACGGGGGCTGTAACCACTTGGTCGTCAAGGACGATAGCAAGCACACGGCCGATGTTGTCACGTGTCATAGTGGCAAACTGCTTGGCACCTGCGCTGTCTAATCGGAACGTCACTACTGGCTGGCCATTTTCACTACTTAAGACACCTGCCGCATCAGTAATATGCTCACCTTCTAGCGCCACTTTTTGCTCTAAGCGATAGGTATTACCCGCCGCATCTTGCTTATTCATTACCTGCTCAGACTGGCTGTTCGCGGCCCAGTGAAAGGTCATTTGTGCGGTAGTGCCCAATAATTTTTTAACTTGAGTGGGGTCAGACATACCCGGCATCTGAACTAAAATGGCGTCTTTACCTTGTAGCGTAACGCTAGGCTCAGTAAGCCCCGTTTCGTTCAAACGCTTTCGAACTACTTCAACACTTCGGCTTAACGTGTCTTTAACCAGTTGTTCGGTATATAGCTCGTTAAGCGTAAGGGTAACGGTGCTTCGCTTTATCTCTACATCAAGTGCACTTGAACCATTTGGCTGAGCGGAAATTTGATATGCGGTATCTTTTACCTTTCTCGCATCATCTGCACTACGCAAGGTAAAAACCACACTTCCAGAACGACTATCTTTGTGGGTGAGTGAATGAGACGTTTTTGTATAGCGCACGTTTTCACTGCGCAATTCGCTAAGTAAGTCGCTCGAAAAGCTGTTGAGTTGCTTTTCAAACAATGCGTTGGTGTCTGCGGCTAATAACAGGTGCGAACCACCTTGCAAATCTAAGCCTAAAGATAGGGTGGAAGTGGTGTACCATGTAGGTAGTTGCTGTTTAATTGATTGTGGCAATATGTTGGGCGCAGCGCTCAGTAAACCGAGCATAACGATGAGCACATACACAAAGCCACGAAATGAAAATCGTGCCATTTTAAAATCCTGAATAATTTAATTTTTTGAAGCGTCTTAATATGCAGCCAAGCGAACGTGCTAGCGCATTAAGGCAAAAAGAGAATTAGCTCAGGGATAAAGGTGGGCCGCGAGAAGGTTGGCGGTAGTATTGGCGAGCACGGGGTACAACATTTGCCATACCCAAACACAGCACAATAGCCAGAACAACAAACCCCAAGGTCAATTCAACGATTGCCTCAGGTCCATCACCTTGATCGTCACTGTTTTCTAGCTTAGTGCCGGTAAACCGTAACGAATAGCTCTTGCCCGCGTAATTAAATTGGGCAAGTGGTGACTGCTGACTTACTTCAACTTCATTATTAATTTGACCACTTTGGAAGCTTGCACTAAGGATGAGACACGAGAGTACCCATGCCATGAAAAGCGGCATGTAGGACGAAAACCCGTGGCGAAAGTTTAGTGCTCTCAAAGTAGTGAATTGTCTATATGTGAAGGAAAAGTCGCGCTTAAAACACACGCTATGTTAATGCGTTATATTGGGGCGAGTATACATTAATCAATATCATGAGTAACTAAATTACCGTTGAAGCACATAATTTTTGGGTTTTACATTTCTGCCCATCGCTTCTTCTTGTAAGTTTACTCACTTGGATATAAGGTGATTTTTTGTGCTGTTTGTATATCAATTGGCAATGGAGCCATAGCATGACAATCACTGTAGGGATCACACATCATACTGAATACCATTACGATAGAAGTATCAGTATGTCACCGCATACTTTCCGCCTTCGCCCTGCTCCACATAGCCGAACACCGATAAAAAGTTACTCTTTAAAAGTCTATCCCGAGAATCACTTTATCAATTGGCAGCAAGACCCGTTTGGTAACTACCTTGCACGCGTAGTATTTCCTGAGAAGACTAAAAAGTTCTGGTTCACCGTAGACCTTGTTGCCGAACTGACGGTTATTAACCCCTTTGACTTCTTTTTAGAGTCTTACGCTGAAACCTTTCCTTTTTCTTATGAAAAAAGGCTGGCGAGAGATTTAACACCCTATCTTGAAACAGAAGATGCATCGTCTTTGTTTCAGCAGTTAATTGACAATCAGCAGCCTAAAGAACCTGTTGCTACCGTAGATTTCTTAGTGGGTGTAAACCGCGCGGTATACGACCTGATTGAATACGGTGTGCGCATGGAGCCCGGAGTCCAAAGCATCGACGAGACTCTACAGAAAAAGGGCGGCTCGTGTCGTGACTCGGCTTGGCTATTGGTTCAGCTTTTTCGGCATTTAGGGCTGGCATCGCGCTTTGTTTCCGGCTATCTGGTTCAATTGGCAAGTGATGAAAAGTCACTTGATGGGCCAAGCGGCCCGGAAAAAGACTTTACCGACCTGCACGCATGGTGTGAAGTTTACGTACCCGGTGCGGGATGGATTGGCCTCGACCCTACGTCTGGGCTTTTCGCGGGTGAAGGGCACATTCCATTGGCATGTACCCCTGAACCACTGTCGGCAGCGCCGGTTACCGGTGCCATCGATCAATGTGAATCGACGTTTAGCTTCTACAACAACGTACAACGTTTACACGAACCGCCTCGTGTAACCAAGCCTTACAGCGATGCCCAGTGGGCCGCTATCGATAGGCTTGGAGGCCAAATAGACAAGGACTTAGTTAATGCAGGAATAACCCTCACCATGGGCGGCGAACCCACGTTTATTTCCATTGATGATATGGAAAGCGAACAGTGGAATACCGCCGCCGACGGCAAGGAGAAACGAATTTTAGCGCACACGCTTTTCATGAAAATGGTGGAAAGCTTTAGTAATAGTGGCTTTCGCCATTATGGACAGGGTAAGTGGTATCCCGGAGAGCCATTACCTCGCTGGCAATATGCCTGTTACTGGCGTAAAGACGGAACGCCTATCTGGCATGATCAAGCGCTACTTGCTGACAACAACGCCACTTACTCTTTCTCACAAAACGAAGCGCAAACATTTGCTATTCAACTAGCCACGGCGTTGGGTTTAAGTGAAAAAGTTGTTGTCACCGCTTATGAAGACGTGCTGTATCATTTATGGCAAGAGGGTAACCTGCCGCAAGACCCGTCACCCGATGCCCCGGAACTGCTTCACGCAATGACCCGCAAAGGCTTTTTAGCCAAACTGGAGCAGGGTTTAGATAAACCCGTGGGCTTTATTATTCCCCTCGCCTACGACACGGTTTTTGACGGATGGCAAAGTAGCGTATGGTCATTTAAACGAGGGCACTGCTTCTTATTACCGGGCGACTCTCCATTAGGTTATCGCCTCCCGTTGAGCAGCTTAGGCAGTCCGGATACGCTAGCTGAACGGGATCCGGCAGACATGACCGGCTCGCTCTCATCCCCAACGTCTCACAAAGGATATATTGGTGAAAAGTCAGTATTAACCGCCCTTTGTTTAGAAGTGCGCGACGGAAAGTTATGCGTATTTATGCCGCCTGTAAGCCACTTTGAACATTATGCGCTACTGCTAAACGCTATTGAGTCCATCGCTGATAAACTTGATATTCCCGTGATATTAGAAGGCTATACCCCGCCCTACGACAGTCGCGTTGAAAAGTTTGCGGTTACCCCCGACCCCGGTGTTATCGAGGTCAACGTTCACCCTGCATCCGATTGGCATACTCTGGTAAAAAATACCCACGCCCTTTATGCCATGGCCAAGTCATGTCGACTAGGTACAGAAAAATTCATGCTTGATGGACGGCACGCCGGCACAGGAGGCGGAAATCACGTTACCATGGGTGGGCCGACACCGTTAGAGAGCCCGTTTTTAAAACGTCCAGACATTCTTCGAAGCTTTATTACCTATTGGCAGCATCACCCTGGGCTTTCCTATTTGTTTTCGAGCCTTTTCATCGGCCCGACTAGCCAAGCGCCTCGCGTCGATGAGGCTCGGGATGAAAGGCTTTACGAATTAGAAATTGCATTCTCTCAAATTCCCGATGGCGAAGTTCCCTCACCTTGGTTGGTTGACCGCCTCCTTCGGCACTTGCTGACTGACCTGACAGGGAATACCCATCGTGCAGAGTTTTGTATCGATAAACTATTCAACCCCGACTCGCCCACCGGGCGATTGGGCATTGTAGAGTTTCGCGGTTTTGAAATGCCTCCTCACGCCAGAATGAGTTTGATGCAAATGCTTCTTCTGCGCACGCTGCTAGCGTGGTTTTGGAAACAACCATACAAGAAGAAACTGGTGCGATGGGGCACAGAGCTTCACGACCGCTTTATGCTGCCCCACTATGTACGGCAAGATATCGCTGAAGTATGTAGCGACCTAAACGCAGCGGGCTTCCCCATTAAGCTTGAATGGTTCGATCCGTTTTTTGAGTTTCGATTCCCTCGCTGCGGTAGCCGTGAAGTCGGTCAAATTAAGCTAGACCTCTTTAGCGCTATAGAGCCATGGCATGTATTGGGTGAAGAAGCGACAGGCAGCGGAACTGCGCGTTATGTTGACAGCTCCCTTGAACGCGTCCAGCTCACTGTTTCAAACATGCATACAGACCGATACATAGTGTCGTGTAACGGCCGCAGATTACCGTTAAAACCCACCAATATTCGAGGAGAACATGTAGCCGGAATTCGCTTCAGAGCATGGCACCCTGCATCGGCGCTTCACCCGACCATTGGCGTACACGCGCCGTTGGTCTTTGACGTTTACGACAGTTGGGCGGGTCGCTCATTGGGCGGATTTACTTATCATGTCAGTCACCCGGGCGGGCGTAACTTCTCTACTATGCCGGTGAACGCTTTTGAGGCAGAAGGAAGGCGTATTGCCCGATTCTGGGATCACGGTCATACCCCGTCGGTGGCGTCACCTTCCATGCCTGAGTGGTCGCCTCACTTAGCAACACAGTATGTGGTTGACCATGAAGGTCACAGTGATTTTGATTTACCTTTAGAAGAAGCCGAGAATGAAGAATATCCAAATACGCTGGATTTGCGCCGGCCTCCTACACTATAGTTTAAGTGACAATCGATTTTATGAGTGAAGATTTCACCATGCCAGAATGGCTTAGCAGCTATATCAATTCGAGCACTGCTGCGGATGAGAGCAAACGTCTGCTCAATACGTTATTTTCTCGTTTGTCAGGCCTTAACAGTGACGAGGTCTCCTTTAGAGCAAATGAAATTCGTCGACTAATGCGAAACAGTGGTTTTGCAGATATTGACGAACGCCAAAATTGGCAGCTAGACCCCTTGCCGATGCTTATTTCAAGCCAAGATTGGGATGTAATCAGTCGCGGTATTGAACAGCGAGTCTTACTGCTTAATAAAGTGCTTTTAGACTTAAACACAGACAGGCAAACACTAACTAGCGGTGTTTTCTCCACCGGCCATTTAATGCGTCATCCCTACTATCTTGCCGAAAGCCACACACTTGCCTCATTGAATAACGGGCTATTCTTAAGTGCGTTCGACATTGCCCAAGATGTAAACGGTGAGTACTTCATGCTAAACGATCACTGCCAGTTCCCTCGCGGTCTTGGACTGCTGCTGGAAAACAGGATTGTGGCAAGAAGGGTGATGAGTGAGGAGTTTGCAGAATGTGGTGTGCAGCGAATAGCAGGCTTTTTCGAGCAGCTTCAGCATGCTATAGACCAAGAAACCGCGGCGATTAATGACCCGCGCATTGTCATTTTGTGCAGAGGTCCAGACGATCAGTATTATTCTGAGCAGGCATATCTTGCCACTTACATGGGCTACACGCTGGTGCGAAGTGCTGACTTAACGGTGAGGAAAGGACAAGTTTGGCTTAAAGCTTTAGACGGGTTGCGAAAAGTTGACGTAATTTTGCGTTGGATTGAAGACAGGTTTTTAGATTCACTGGAACAAGTTAACTATTCAGCTTTCGGAATCCCGGGTCTAATTCACGCAGTCCGTACTCAAAACGTGGTTTTGCTCAACCCGTTGGGCAATGGGGCTATTCAAATTCCTGCGATCAAAAACAATTTACATCGGGCCGCCGAGTTTTTTAATGGTGAACCTTTACTGCTTCGCCAGCAAGAAACCTTTCCTGCAGACAGCATTATGCAAAGCGATTGGCCTGGGTTTGAATTGATGAGCTATGTCGACCCCGAACTCAAACTAGACGGTGATAAAGACGCTGAGACCATCGCAAATACACTTCAAACGGTCGCATTACCCGACCTATTTTGGCGCAAGAAAGTAGAACTTTCACATACCCCGTTTTGGCACGATGCAGGGCTGATAAGTAAACCCGTGATCATGCGTTGCTACGCGTTATATTCACAAGGGCAGGTTTTTATTCTCCCTTCAGCCATGTGTTTTACGCCCAAGGCGGCGCGCATCGATGGCAAGACCGAAATAAAAGATACGTGGGTAGAAACCATTGGGCCACCTCAAGAGCGTGTGCCTTCTATTCCAAAATCACTTCAGTCAGATGCAGATCTGGCGTTAGTTGAAGGGTTACTGCCTAGCAGAACGGCAGAAAATCTATTTTGGCTAGGCTGCGCGGTAGAGCGCAGTGAAAACGTGATTCGGTTGGTCAGGGTATTTATTGACAAATTTACTGAGCTTGCCATTTACCCCGATGAGGCGCACAAAAATGCCCTGCTTCGATTTAAAACCGGCTTAGAACAGCAGGCGTTAATTTACCCTTACCTTACACCAAACACACCAAATTTAGGCGATAGCGAAGTCGGCTTTAAAGAATTGGTGATATCACTATTGAAAGACAACGCCTTCGCTGGTGGCCTTTATAGCAGCATTAATATGGTTGTGCAAAGTGCGCTGCAAGTGAGGGAGCTTCTTTCTTATGACAGCTTGCGCATTATTGAAAGCCTAGAAGAGGAACACCACGAATTTAGCACCATTACCGAGCAGACGCCGACGCACAGATTACAAAGTACGCTGGATAAATTAATTGGGCTTACCATGGCATTTAACGGCTCTATTCAAGACAGTCTGTCTAAGAGTAATGGCGCGTTTATGATAGAAATTGGTCGTCGGTTAGAGCGCAGTAAACAGCTTGTGTCTATGGTGCAAAATCTGCTGCAATTTCCGCTTCCCGAAGCTGAGCAACAAAACGTGCTGGAAATCGTGTTGGTGGCGCAAGTGAGCGCGATTACACATAGGCGCCGATACCGTGCTTTTCAAAGTATCGAAACGGGATTAGAGCTATTGCTTTTAGATGCCGAGTACCCGCGCTCATTAGCTCATCAAATCCAAAAAATTACCGAGCTTTGCGAAAGTTTGCCGGTAAGCGCCAAGCCCGGCTTTTTGAGTACCACAGAGAAAATTCTGTTGCAGTTAAAAGCAAGCTTCGCGCTGGCTGACAGACAGACCTTGAACATCAACACAAACCAGACACCATCGGGTTTAGTGTCTTTGCTAAAAAGCGTGACATCACAACTTCAGAAGTTCAGTGAAATGATGCAAACCCAGTACTTTAGCCACACTAAGCCTGCGTCACAGCTGCATTGGTCTGGCATTGGCACCGCGTCTGTACAGATCGTTGAAAAACCGATAGATGAGAAAGCGACAGCTCCGTTAGCCAGTGCGCCTGATGCCAGTAGTCCGAATGAAAGTGAGGTGAAAAAATGAAGTACACCATTCGTCACGTCACTACTTACAAGTATTCCGACAAGGTGAGCCTGACACAAAACCACGCCCGCCTAATACCGCTGAACACCTTCAATCAAAAAAGGATTAGCGCCAATGTCACTATCGTGCCTGAACCTGACTATCAGGCAGAGTTTAAAGACTACTTTGACAACACAGTAACAGTGTTTGAAATACCCACCCTGCATGAAGAAATGCAGGTTATCGCAACCAGTGAGGTTGAGATTCAAGGTGCGCCGTTACAAGGTTTGTTTGCTCACAATACGCAGTGGGAAAACGTGAGAGATCAAATCCGCTACCCGGTGGATCAGAGCATGTTGGCAGCACAGTTTTTCAGTATTCCCACCCGCCTTACCCAGGCCAATAAAGCGATTTTAGATTATACCTTGGCGTCGTTTACGCCTAACCGCCCCATTGTGGAGTCGTGCGACGACTTAATGAACCGCATTTTTAACGATTTTACCTTTGACCCATCCTTTTCGACGATTAACACCCCAGTAAGCCATGTGTTTGAGCACAAGCGGGGCGTATGTCAGGACTATGCCCACCTAACGCTTACTTGCTTACGCAGTATTGGTTTGGCGGCGCGCTATGTAAGTGGATATATCGAAACGATTCCACCACCGGGTCAGGAAAAGCTTACTGGTGCAGACGCCACCCACGCTTGGGTTGCGCTTTTTGTACCGGGCTCTGGTTGGATTGATTACGACCCGACCAACAATTTGAAACCCTACGACCAGCACGTTACGTTAGCTGTCGGACGAGATTTTGCAGATATCACACCGCTTAAAGGCATTATGTTTGGTGGTGGAAATCAGGTTTTAGACGTTTCAGTGGATATGAATCGCGGACAATAAGGAGCGTAGTTTGAGTAGCCAAAAACAAAGTCAGACGTTGTCGAAAACTGTGAGTCTGGAACACTGCAAATTTTCCGAGTTTTACGATGAACTGATAGATAAAAATGGAAAACCCCGCCCTCACGGTGCGCCGTTAATGGATTATTTGTCGCAATTAAGTGAAGAAGAACTTAAGAACGCGCAAGATGCCGCCGAGTTGGTGGTGAAAGAAATGGGTATTACCTTTACGGTTTATGGTGAAGGAAGCTCAATAGACCGTGCGTGGCCCATTGATATCATTCCTCGTATTATTCCAAATAAAGAATGGCAACGCGTAGAAGAAGGGCTTAAGCAGCGCGTAAAAGCCCTTAATATGTTCATCGACGACCTTTATCACGATCAGAAGATTATTAAAGATGGCGTTTTTCCTAAAGCGCTTCTCGATAAGTCCGTAAACTTTCGAAAGCAGTGTGTAGGTGTTTCTCCGCCAAACGGTATTTGGGCACACATCTGCGGCTCTGATCTAGTGCGTGATAGCGACGGCACGATTTACGTACTGGAAGACAATCTTCGCGTACCTTCTGGCGTATCTTACATGTTGGAAAACCGTTCGGTGCTAAAGCGTGTCTTTCCAGACATGTTCGAGAAAATGGATATTCTTCCGGTAAACGACTATCCCTCACAGCTGTTCGATATGCTGTCGAGTCTATCACCACGTCCTCAGGATAAACCTGAAGTAGTGGTGCTTACACCCGGTATCTACAACTCTGCCTACTTTGAACACTGCTATCTTGCTCAGGAAATGGGTTGTGAGCTAGTAGAAGGTCGAGATCTAACCGTAGAAAAAGACGACTGCGTCTACATGAAGACGATTAAAGGCCTACGCAGAGTGGACGTTATCTACCGCCGTATTGACGATATGTTTTTAGACCCAGAAGCATTCAACCCAGATTCGATGCTGGGCGTGCCCGGGCTAATGCGAGCGTGGAGTAAAGGCAAGGTAACACTGGTTAATGCGCCGGGGGCTGGCGTGGCAGACGATAAAGTGGTGTACACTTATGTACCCGACATGATTCGCTATTATTTGGATGAAGAAATTAAGCTGCCTAACGTCGAAACCTACCGGTGTTACGAGCCCGAAGACTTCAAATATGTGGAAGCCAACATCGACAAGCTTGTAATAAAGCCTGCCAATGAGTCGGGAGGCTATGGCTTGCTAATCGGTCCGAAATCAACCAAAAAGCAGCAGCAAGAAACCCTTGCTCAAATAAAAGCGGATCCGAGAAACTGGATAGCACAGCCAACTTTGAATTTATCTACTGTTCCTACTATCGATGGCAATGTGATTGAAGGGCGACATGTGGATCTTCGACCTTTCATCCTTTCATCAGGTACTCACACCTACGTAACAACGGGAGGCCTCACCCGGGTTGCCCTAGTTAAAGGTTCCCTCGTGGTCAATTCATCACAAGGCGGTGGTAGTAAAGATACTTGGATTGTGGATTAGGAGGGACTGACATGTTATCACGAGTTGCTGAAACGCTTTATTGGACGGCGCGCTACGTTGAAAGAGCTGAAAACCTCGCCCGCCTGATTAATGTAAACAACCTCCTGTTGATGGACTTACCCAAAGGGTTTTCGCCAGGCTGGGAGCCATTGCTAGACATAACGGGAAATCGCGAGCCATTTGAAGCCATTTATACTGAATACAGCGAGAAGAACGTCGTAAAGTTTCTGACTGTAGACACCCGCAACCCTTCTTCCATATTGAACTCGCTTCAATTTGCTAGAGATAACGCGCGGACTATCAGAGACGTCATTCCAAGAGAAGTGTGGGAAACGCTGAACGCACTTCACTTATCGGTAAAAGAGAACAGTACAAGCTTTCTAAGTAAACGCGGGCGCTTTGCAAGTTTAAAGCAGGTAATCAACCAGTGTTTACTTATGTTTGGGACCATGGATGCCAGCATGAGCCACGACGAAGGCTATTTCTTCTGGCGCTTTGGTGCGGCATTAGAAAGGGCTGATATGACATCAAGGATAATTGATGTTCGTTCATCTACTCTTACCGAAGACATGAGCGACCTGCCTTTTGAAAACATCTTGTGGATGAGTGTACTTCGAAGCCTGAGCGGCTACCAAATGTATCGCCAAAAAATGGGCGTTCGCATACGTCCGGGCGATGTGTTGTTATTCATGCTACACAGTAAAGAGTTTCCGCGAAGTGTGTTGTTCTGCTTGAACAAATTAAAGAGCTTGTTCCTCAACTTGCCCGACAACGAGGCAATGATAGAGCGTATTGATCACAGCATTAACGATTTGGAAAAGCAGCCTGTTGCGTCACTTCGAGGTCGGGCTCTGCACAACTACATTGATGAACTACAAATTGATTTTGCCGATATTCATCAACAACTAGCTGAACAGTATTTCTTGCATTAGTAAGCATTCAACGCCAAAAGCTGGGCATATTAAGCGCGAACGCTAAAAAAATTGGTGTACGGTTTAGGCTTTGTATATTACTCGTGAACACAGAGATTATAAGCATAAAAAAACCCTCGAGTTATCGAGGGTTTTTAGTATCAATCTAACGAAAGAACGATTAGTGTTTACAGTAAATAAGTTGTTTAATACTGCCCAGTAAAATCAATAAGTGAGTAGTACCTCATGTTTAATAAAGATGTTTAACAGAAATCAATCTTATAGTCGAAATTTTGTCAGTAGCTGCCTTCCCCAAGCTAGTATTTAAGCGACGGCTATGCGTGAAGCGGACATTGGGCATATCTACTGCACCGGTCATTTTTTATGGCAAGGAGCGGTCGTTAACCTAAAAACAAAGGAATGTAGGCTAAATAGTTATCTTACTTTAGAGTATGTGAAACAGACATTGGAAAACACTTTGTTTGAATCAGAAGAACTAAATTCTTAACTGACCAATATTGACACACGTGAACGCTTTTATGACTTCCTATGGTTCTAGGTATTAACTATTGATTTTTTCTTCTGAGTAAAAGCGACTCAACTAACCTTCCAAAGCTCCATATTAACGCTGAGATAGCGATAAAGAGAAAGCTTGGAAGAAAGTAAATTATCTTTATCAAAAGTATCTTTACCGTAGGCGTCGAATGTTCAAAGCCAAGAGTTAAAAGGCCGACAGTGATGATCAAATTTAAAAAAGCTAAAAGGCCTGTGAATACCCCTACGAAAAAAATTGCATTTGCGATAAACGCAACTACGCCTGTGTCTAGCTCTTTGTGTTTATTATATGGGAAGCATAATTTACTTATAGACATTACTGTTCCTCATATTCATCGTCATCAGGCTCTGGTGGTGGAGGCGGTGTAGGGGCCACTCCATCTTTTATATCGGTTATTATTATTTCAGTATTCCTCCGTCTGATCCTTTCCCAGTAATCTTGCTTAATTTCAGAATCCTTCATCTTATAGACGTCTGTCATGTATGACCACCACAATAAAAAATTGCTAGTTGACTTAAATCTAAATGCGATTCTGGCATTTTCAAGCTTTTCCAGTGGTACTTCATTGCCATCGGCATCAGTCACCTTCAATACTTGATATTCGGGGTTTCCTATTACGTTTTTAAAACCTGTAAATTGAAGCGTTGCTAAGCCCCCGTCAGATAATTCAACATCAAATGTAAAACCACCGGAGTTGACTGAAATACCTTTAGCAGACACTGCTAATAATGAACCAATTACGGCTTGCATCTCTCTCCCTATAAAAGAATTATCTTTGAAGTCTTGTACTAAATCTCCATGCAAGAAATTATAGCGTGCAAGGTCATATGCAGTGACATTTAAACTCGTTCTATACGGTTCATTTAACTGATATCTTATGAAGTCCCAACTTGCCACTTCATCTATAAATCTTGACTCCTCGGAAGAGGTTGGTGTGATTTCATTCGGAATACCTTGGCCAATCTCAGGTTCATACATTACATTGTACTTTTGCAAAACTCCGTTATCTAAATCTTTAACCAAGTAATGATGATTGGAGGGGTTAGCCTCGAAATCCTCCATTATTAACTGTAGTTTTCGCGACTCATCACACGAATTACATACTGCGACAATAGTTCCAGCGCTTGAATGCAAAGCTACTAGCAATTGTAGAGTGATAGCAAACCCAATCCATAGTATCTTATTCATATTATTCCCTTAATAAATTATTTTTTTAAACCTTTGCGTGCTTATCACACTAACGCTATCACAAGCTGAAATTAACGTACATTACATGACTATTTATCTTAATGTAAGATGAGAATAGCTTTCCAACTGAATAATAAACTTTCACTGTTGTATCGCGCCTGTGTTTAGTCCCCTCTACGTACTCTTCTGCCGCTTAATTACAAATATTCGAACGGCTACTTGTAGCACAACTCGAAAGTTTGCAGCCTAAACACTGAAGTTCCGTTCCTCGTCTTTTACTGCATTTAAAGTTAGATGTGAGCCAGTGACTTAACCCCAACTCATTTATTGATTTGGCAAGGTTTCTTTCAAGGTCTCTTTTATCATTGATAAATACTTGATTGCCTTTTTGGGAGTAGTTTCTTCGGCTTTAAACCCCTGTTTATCTCTTCCACATGACTTGCAAAAAGAATCATCTACGTCATTTTCTTTTTGGCTACACATGCATTCCCAAAGCTCTTTTTCCTTACCTAACAGGCCTTTTTTCTTTCTGAAGACAGCGATTGTAGGAAACGATGCTTCAACAGTACCTATTAAATCATTAAGGATATTAATATCATCGCTCGAATAAAGCCGTTTGGGCTTAATGATAGTGTTGAGCACGGCTTTTTTATGCGTAAGACTGTCTGACTTTGATTTCAACAGGCTTATTGAGCGGTGATAATCTACGAGAACCATCTTATTGATCACCTTCTGAATTGTCCTAAGCTCGCTCTCCTTGCTTGCTTTCTCAAAAAGTTGGTACCCCAGCGCAACACTATCGTCGAAGTCTATTGAAGCTGCATAGGCAAATAGCGCTCTTCTTTTAGGCCACTACTTATCATTTCCCATTCGATAAAATCACCCATTTCAGGCACTTTGAGTTCGAGAAGTCTACACCATTCATCATTAGTCATCTCAAGTGGTGCTGACTTGTGTTGTTCGATAAGTATTCTTTTCTCTATAACATCAGCTACGACGTTACCTGTTACTAGGTCAGTCTTCGTATCCTCGGAGTTTTCAATGTACACTCTGTCTAGCGTTACTGCCGTGCCATAAGCAGTGATCATGAACATTGATTTTCCGCCGCCAGATACTTCATCGACGTCTATTGATACACTGATAACAGCATTGGCTCCGAGTTCAATTGCTTCGTATTTGAGGTCAGTCAGCGCCTGTGCTTTTATCCTGCTTATTTGGTCAGCGTAAGTTGCAGAGCGTCCACCGAAAAAGTCACTCAACCCAGCAGCAAAATCTGAAAAAACGTTTGTCCCCGCAACAACGTGCGCACTAACTATTCCGAAATATTGTTTTATTTTTTTCCATCTAGTGTGCTACTAGTTGTAATAAGTACATCCATATAATTATTCACTTTTCGAATTTTCCTTTTTTCGCTTAACTTTAACCATAAAACAATAACATAAGTCAGGAATAAACTTGCTAGTTTTGTAGAAGCAAACAACGTTTTTCGCTTTAATCTGCCTCTGAAAATGATTCTCCCCAAGGGTGCTTCACACTTATCTTTGATAGTAAAATAGAGTCCAGTGTCTTCAACGAGACTTTAGGTTGAAATTTAAGCTATACTATTTTTGAGGTTGTGTATTATCGCGATACACAGGGGGAGAAACACTACCTACGTTTCTCTCCCTCTTTATTTGTGTTCGTCTTAAATGACACTACAGCTTCGCCAGTCATTAATTGTAATTGCTCTTGGCCTGTCAGTTGACGCTCGACTATCATTCCGACATAGGCCCACTGCTCTATTTGCTCACTGGGTGTTTTCGGGTAATTAGCTATCGCTTGCTTTGCGTCATCTATCAAAGAGCTATCAAGTTGCAACTTAATACTCCTCTAACTCGCTCCATTACTTTCAGATTTTTTTGTCATTCGCTCTTCCCTTCAAAGGAGCAATAAACCTTCATTGGAAGTGTGCCATGTTACCTTTATGTGTGTGGGACTACGTTATAGTTCATGAACTTGCGCATTTAGAAGATAAAAATCACTTTCCCAAGTTTTAGCGCGCGACAGAAAAAGTGATGCCTGATTATGGTGAAGCCAAAAAATGGCTTAAGTCTAATGATGCTGGGATGACACTGTAAAACTAAAAAGCCCACTTTAAAGTGGGCTTTAGCTATCTATTAAACGCTTTATTTACTGTAAACGACTTATTTAATCCCAGTAAACTTTTTATTTACTCAAATCAATTAGTGTTTACAGTAAATAAGTTGTTTAATACTACCCAGTAAAATCAATAAGTGGGTGGTACCTCATTTTTAATAAAGATGTTTAACAGAAATCAATCTTACAGTCGAAATTTTGTCAGTAGCTGCCTTCCCCAAGCTAGTACTCAAGCGACAGCTATGAGCCTTGAGTTCAACTGTCTACTTCCTCTAAACTAAAAAAGTTTTAATTGGAGTTTTCTGCCATGATTAATGCAGGAGGCGACAATGAAAAATCACGCTTTACTGAATCACATATCACCATTGTGTTGAAAGAAGTCGATGAGGGTATGAAGGTTGAATAGGTATGCCGTCAGCACGGTATTTAAATAAATTTGATCCATATTCGCTTAAATTTTATCTGACGAGCGGCTATGAACCTCAAAAGCGACGGCAAATACTCTTTTATTTACATGGCTTCAGTTACTATTAAATAGTGTAACAACAAGTTTTCTAGCAGGCGGATTTTCTTTGTTTGTTACCGAAAATAAGGAAGGCTGCAAAGCCCGCTAGAGAAAAAAGCAACACGGCAATACACCACCCTAGCTTTTCAGATTTGGGCGTCTTAGAGAAAAGTATGAAGCAAATGGGAGCTACGTATATTAGAAAAAGAATAATGTAAGTAAACATAGAAAATTCCAACTCTTATTATTAAAAAGTAGATAGATATATTTTTTATACTATCTAGATATATTTAGTTGCAGGAATGTCTAACTTCACAAACCTCTACTCCATCGACCTTCTTACAACTAATGATACGTGCACTGCAATTTTGAATGTCCTTACCAACGGGTACAAAGCTAAATCCAAACATAGTACCAACTCGAACAAAACCTCTACTATCACTCTCATTTTCAAAGACCCAGTTACCTAAAAGGTTATCAGCGGAAGATGGGATAGAGTCTCCGTTTGCAAACTTCGCAGAACCAGCTACGTAATCGAAACTTTCAACCAGTGCTCCGTTAGCTAAATTCATATTTATTGTGAAATAAGCCGTTGATAAATCATCAAACTGGAGCAATATAGTATTCTCGATCGTTGCATTTGTTAATCTATTAATAGCTATAGAGAGTAAATTATCAGCTCTAGCTTGTAATATTTCTGAGGCAGATGCATTGTTTCTCAAATAATTTCCTATCCTACTTTCCAACTGCCCTTCCGTCATTATCCTACTGGCGGATTCACTTGGTATGCTTTCGATAGTAGTTGGGAGAGTAATTGGTGACGTGCTCCAATAGATTCACACAGCCAGTTAAGGGATAATTATCTCAACTGGAG
>LUMJ01000205.1_pt1 | contig 41393 bp, 43 predicted proteins | sample 729631 | NCBI WGS metagenome assembly LUMJ01 (sample SAMN03860266, study PRJNA289734) | marine metagenome | biome: seawater column; feature: ocean; material: water; isolation source: Red Sea water column Station 22 - depth 500m | place: Saudi Arabia: Red Sea | collected 2011-10-15 | depth 500 m
CAATGGTGCTACTCTGGGGGCTGATGCAGCTTACTTAATATTACGCGGTATGAAAACACTGGCACTGAGAATGGAACGCCATAACAGCAATGCACTGGAGCTGGCTCATTGCCTGTTGGAACACCCCAAAATTGATACAGTCTTTTATCCTGGGCTTGACACCCATCCTGATTTTGATACCGCTTCAAAGCAAATGAAGGGCTTTGGTGGTGTTCTTAGTTTTTCTTTGTCCGGTACTGAAGACCTTATTTCTACTTTTCTCACTAAATTAAACTTTGCCCATGCCGCTGCCCACTTGGGATCTGTGGATACAATTGTGGGCCCACCAAAGACGACCAGTCATGTTGAAAATACCGTTGAAGAACGGTCTTATCTAGGTATTCCGGAAAACCTAGTACGCTGTTCAGTGGGTATTGAAAATATCGATGATATTAAAACGGACTTCCTGCAAGCGCTGGACCAGTTGTAAAAGTTAAAATAGCTTTGATCTACATTCAATTATAGTATAAACAAAAAAGCCCCCGCAAGGAGGCTTTTAAGTTTTATGATTTATTTTGTATCTACTTATGTTTATTTGTGTAAGCCTGATTCCAAAATAAACCTATGTCTTCATGAGAAGCGGGTGCCCAATATTTATTATAGGCCTCCTTTTCTTCATCAGTAAACGCTTCATCAAAAATTTTAGGTTCGTATTGTAAATCATCGGCATCTGCCATGGATGCAAATTCAGTAATTGTAGTAATAGGATAATATCCATTAGAAAGTGAGCCTGTCCATAGGTGTGTAACAGTTCGCATACTGATTTTTTTATCATTTTTCATGGTGACTTCTTTATGATATTTTTCCATCATTTTATCACGCTCTTCAGCGCTACCCCCTTCAACCTTACTTAATGGTTTCCAGTATCTATTCATTACAGCAACAACAGTATTTGGGTTGTCTTTTGATTTCTTTTTCTTTTTCTCAAGATTTACACGATTTTCAAAGAGATAGACATCCTCATGATAGCTTTGAAAATATTTGCCGTAAGCAGAAGTAGCAGCTTCACGCTCTTCTTCATCAGCCCAGGTCCTTTTGTTTAAAGGAGCTTGTGAGCCTGAATAAGCTGTTGCATCATCCATACTTTTAAATTCATTAACTTGCATAACATCTGTTACATGGCCTGTCCAATAATGTGTTAAAAATAATGAACTGAGTAATAGTCTGGCTTTAGCATTACGCGCTGTATGGTACGCTTCAAAAGACTCACGTCTATCTCCTGGTTCATGACCATCAACTTCAGGAATCGGCTTTAACTTGTATTTTGACCAAGCAATTACTGTATTCCCTTTTGTATACTGAGCAAAACCAACTCCAGCTATTAAAGAAAAGGTTAATGCTGCTTTTATTAGAGTTTTAAATATATCTCTCTTCATTTTTTTTCCTTTTGTTTTTTCAATATATCACCTATCAATATAATACTATTAATCAAATCATTGTAGAGAAAATAGCCTATGTAAGGTTACTTGTGCAGTCAAAGTCACTTCATTTAGTTCCAATTCCTTTGAAAAAAGTGTAGCAGAAAGTGCCTCCACCTTCAGCCGTTCTATTTAGGTCTTTAATCCCTTTATCAAATTCTTTTTTACTAATGATGTTTTTTGATACAGCCTCTTTTGAAACCCCTTTAATCATTGCTGTGAACGTATTTTTGGTAAATCCCTCTACCCATTTAGGATTTGAATCATCTACATAAACTTGTCTTGGAGAAACTTTAATTTCTTTGAAACTTGACTGATTCAAAAGTGGATATAATTTCCTTCCAATATTGGCATCTCCTGTACCTTTTGTTTTTAGGACCCTTTTCAACTTACTTAATGCCTGCATTGGATTGGGTATGTGTTCTAAAACAAAAGAAAGAAAAATATGATCAAAATATTCATCTCCAAATGGTAATTCAAATATGTCATCTTGCTGAAATGCGACGTTATCAATGCTGTTAGAATCAGCAATATTTCTTGCTTGATCAAGGGATTCCGATGATATATCTATTGATATAAATTTTGAGTTTTTATTTTTTGGAGCAATGATTTTTGTTTGTGCACCTATGCCACATCCTGCTTCAAGTATTACAGAACCCTTCTCCCAAACAGAATCATAATGTAATAAATCTGCAAGAGAATCTGCCTGATCATGTAGTCTATTTGCTTCATAGTCAGAATAACCGTGAACATATTTATTCATTGTTTGACTATCCTGAAACCGAAATGATTATTACCTCTATGCTCAAAATCAGAAGCTCTTGCATAAGTTAATAATGTTGAAGCGTGATAATTCCAGGAACCGCCGCGTCTGACCCTTTTATTATTTGTTCCTGCTGATGCGTTTACAGGATCTGTTGTGCCATTGGTATAAAATGATTCACTATAATAATCTTGGCACCATTCCCACACGTTTCCAGCCATATCATAAAGGCCATAAGGGTTTTCGGGATATGAACCGACAGCTAGAGCATGTCCATTTGGATTATAAATACCTGGCTTATCTCCATTATAATTTGCCTTTGTTAAATCTAACGTTCCATCATTGGTAGGATAGGCTAATTGCTGTCCTCCTTTTGCAGCATATTCCCATTGCGCTTCTGTTGGTAAGCTTACATTATAATATTTTACAAAAGCGTAGGCGCCATACCATTTGACCCAATTGACCGGCCAGTCTGCTTTCGTCAGATCTATCAGTTCAAATATATTGCTTGAAGCATTAAAGGAAATCCAACTTTTATTATTTATATGTTCCGCTTCTCCGCCGCTTGTACAACCACCTGTTTCCCCTAATTGTAAGAATATTTCTCCTGCATTCGGTGCATTGCCACCGCCAATAACCATTTTTTCTGTGTAGGTGCCACAAGGATCAGATACCTGTTTTGCAGATACGGTAATCCATCCATGAGAATAAGCACCATTCAAAAAGTTGATATAGTCTTGATTGGTAATTTCTTTTTCAGATATTTTAAAAGCTGTTAGTGTAATGCTGACCTCCGGCGCATCATTTTGGACTGTTGCGCCGCCCATAGTAAACGTTCCAGCAGGAATATTTTTTAACACAATACTGCTCGGTAGTGTGGCATTTATTTCTTCAAATATTTCGGCTGCGCCATCATCTTCACTGCAAGAATTGAAAAAAATAAATATTCCAGATACCCCAGACATTAATTTCAATTTATTAATTTTCATTTATTTATTGCCTTATTATCACACGTTGAACCTTGCTAGAAGCAACAGCCCCAAAGACTCCTAGTGCACCTTCAATGCCAACCGATTGTCCTGCCGTAGCACCGCTACCCAATAGAAAATTACTATACTTGTCTTCTTCGCCTTTTATAAAATATTCGTAATAATTTTCATCCATTGTCATCAATCGAATAGTAAAAAGCTTAGGTTCAACGGGTTCCCCCTGCCGCTGTTCACATATTCTCAAAGGAACAGTATAGGTGCCTTTTTGAAGATCAACCACCCTATCAAAATCCGGATCGCATTCAAAGGCTCCTTTCCAGGATCTTGATCGCCCTGAAAGGTATCCCTTACCTCCATTGAGTTGCTGCCAAACAATATTATAGGAACGTTTTATTGAAATGGTATCCTGTATAAGCGAATCAATAAGCACGGGAATTTCAGGAGTTAATAATTCTCCCTTAACCGAATCATAACCCGGTACAGTTACATTCAATAAATAAGTGGTTCCAGGCTTTGGCGTGAACGTCCCAAGTGTATCAAGATAGATATTTTTTTGATTCCATTCCCAAGAATATTGTTTAGGTACGAAATTAAATGGAATCGAAATCCCATTGGCTTTAATTGAAACCTGTGCATTTTTTATTAAACCTGCTGGTTCGTAAATCGAGTCAAGATAAACTTCTTCGCCAAAAACAAATGTATCAACACCAACAAAAATTTCTGATTCTTCTGAAAGAGTAGTTGTTCTGTATACACGGACAAAACTGTCTACTTCGGGATCTAAAGAAATCAGGCCAAACACATTAAGGACTGGTTCGTAATCCACTTCTAAAAGTTCCCACTCTCCCTCTGCACAACCGTTGAAAAATATAATAAATGCAACAAAGATTGATTGAATGTGTTTTTTAAAAGTCAAATTGTATTCCCGTGAATATCATGAATGGAAACATATTTAGCGGAGCTCGCTCAACGGCGCCCCTATTTCCTGTACTTTGATCTGTTCTTGTTCGATGCAAATACGATAAAGCATTTTCATGGTTGGTGACATTGATAATCTGAATATAGGAATCGTATTTCCATTTAAATAATCGCCTATTTTTTCGGGTAATGCCTATATCTAAACGGAAATAAGAAGGATATCGGTCACTATTTTTTTTATCAACCAGATATTTATTGGATGAAAACCAATTCATTTCAGATGGCGCACCGGGATAATTAGCACGACCACCTCTTATCTCTTGTTCCCAGTCATTGGCCCTACCAATAATAGGTGTATAAGGATTCCCGCTTGATCCAGTGATAGCAGCATTCATCTCAAGATTATCAGAAACCCAATTGGGCAACTCAACAGTTGTCACCACATTGAGAGTATGGACCCGGTCATGGTTTGGAGCATACCACCCATTGGGCGGTGTGTAATAAAATGTTTTTGCCAATGTATATCCCACCCATCCCTTAAACTTTCCAGAGGTTTTTTTAACCAATAGCTCCAACCCATAAGCATAAGCGTCCGTATCCCAAAATTCATTAAATGGTGTGGACTGGACCTCTCCTTCATTTTCTGCGTATACATCCCCCTGCTTTAAGGAAAGCAAATGATTAAAATCTTTATAATATGTTTCAACTCGATAAAGAATATTTTTAGGAGAGAAATATTCAAACCCTAAAATGGCGTGATCAGAAACACTGGCCGGTTTGTCTTCTGGTAAACCCATCCAAAGATCGATCAAACGAAAGTTCTCATCTGGATCATTTGCGGTAATGAGAAATTGGTGATAGCGACCCCAATTCATTTTAAAGGACATATCATTAGCAATATTGTATTTCATTCCAATCCGAGGTTCCACATATACCTTGTCGTGAAGGTTGTAATGAGCAAATCGGAGACCTCCTTGAAACTTTATTTTATCCGTGGCATCCCATTTGTCCTGCACATATGCAGCTAATTCCCGTGTCCTGTTTTTCATATCCAGTGGTTTTGCAGTAAATGTTGTATCCAGTGTTGTTATTATATATTCGTTAGAAAGATCGAAGTTGATATCTTTACGCTGAAATCCTCCAGTAATCGTGTGCCTGTCATTAGCCTTCCAGATGATCTCCGTTTCTAAAGTACGGTCTTTGATAATATCTTTATAGACTATATCAAATGCAAAATCATTATGGATCGTTGAATCATTATCTATATAGGTTTCTTTATTATCAAAATAAAAATCAAAATCATACCGATAGCGACTGCTGGCTAAAAATGTTTTAGCTACAATGTTAGGCGAAATGATCCAGCGCCAGGTTAGTCCATTAGTGTGATTGCCCCATGGCCAATCAACGCCATACTCAGATTCAGTTGTACCGCCATCAATATCACTGGTCCGATCTGAAGCTGAAAAACGCAATATGTCATCGCCATAGAATCGGCTATAGGTCAGGCGATGATCTGGCCCTAAGTCAATATTAGTTTTGATCTGATAATCGTAAAAATGATAGGGAAATTCTGCTCTGCCTCTACTAAAAAGAGCAATAATTTTATCAATATAGGTTCGCCGGGCAGACAAGAGCCATGATCCCTTTATTCCATTCCGTTCGGGTATAGGGCCCTCAATGAGTCCTTTACTGGAAATCAATGAAATATTACCCGAACCTGTTATTTTTTCCGTATTTCCTTCACGGTTGATCACATTCAAAATAGCACCCATACGCCCGCCGTATCGTGCGGGAAATCCTCCGGCATGAAAATCAGCTTCTTTTATTGCATCCGTATTAAAGGTTGAAAAAATACCCCCAAAGTGATATGGGTTGTAGACTGTGATTCCATCCAGCATAATTAAGTTTTGATCTGGTGTGCTTCCCCGGATATAGAGCGCACTGGAAAAATCACTGCCCGATTGCACACCGGGCAACATCTGCAGGGTACGAAATACATCCGCTTCAATGAAACCAGGCACCGTGTTGATCTCCCTTAAGTTTAAAGAAATCTTACTGCTTTCAATTTCCTGTTCAAATTTTTGCCGCTCAGCCGTCACGGTGACTTCCGCACCTTCTAAAACGGCCTGACGTAAACGAATATTGATTCGAATATTTTCATTTTCTGCAATATTTACATCTTCTTTATGAATTTCAAATCCAATCATAGAGGCGAGAAGTTGATAGCTGCCGGGAGGCACATAGGTGATGACAAAATAGCCGTCCACATTGGTAGCTGAGCCAATGGATGTCTCAGAGAGAAATACATTAGCGTAAGATATGGGCTCACCTGTTGCATCATCACGCACAAACCCGCTGATAGTTGACATTTCTTGTGCGTTAATTGTTATAATAAAAAATAATGAAAGAATATATTTTAAGGATTTCATTATCAATACATGTGGTGATGTGCTTATTTATATCCAAACATCAGAGGGTGCGGTCAGTTCTCCGCCAGCTTTACCGGTATTGACGACTCCTTTTGGCTCAACAAGCATTACTTTACATTCATTTTCCGCATAAGTCTTATGCCTGGTTCCTTTTGGAACCACAAAAATTTCCCCTTCAGTTAATTCTACTTCACCATCTGTAAACCCTATCCTCATTGATCCTTCTATAATAATAAACACCTCATCTGTATCTTGATGGTCGTGCCAAACAAACTCGCCTTTAATTTTGACCAATTTAAACTGATAATCATTCATTTCTGCTATTACCTTGGGTGACCAATGTTCTGAGAATTTTAAAAATTTTTCTTTTAGATTAATTTTGTTTGACTGCATTTGAGAACTCCTTTTCAAAATCACGAAAGATTATACAAATAATTCACAAATTATAAGCCAATAAATAATAAAAGGCTCGCATTTGTTGCACTACTATATCGTCTATAATGCAGGTAATATTAACAAAAAAATATTCTTTTTTTAATTTTATACTTGACATGATTTAAATAATTGTTTAATCTCTTGTGTGGAATGAGAATAGAATGAGATAATATCAAAATCTAGGACTTCCGCAACCTAACAAAGCCAAAGGGAAACTGGAGGCAAATTGGGAACTCGCAAGAGGAAACAATTAGTTAGGTAAAAAGCCAGGCAATCGAATCCGTCAAAAGAAGAGAAAGTCTGGCTTTTGCTTTATATATGATTGCTTAAATAAAAAAAGCCCCCAGTTTTGAGGGCTATAATGAAAACCTGATCAAGCATCATTTTAAGTTTTTATTCTATATTTTCTGATTAATCCCGTGTTGCAATTATTGATAAGCCGTAGCTGTTATTAATATCGGATACATCGATTAAATAAGTGAAAGCTCCTTTCCCAAGCGGTTGTTCGCCCACATAGTCTATAGGCTGAATGATGTACTCTTCACCATCAATGTACAGATTTACATAAGCATAACGATATGCTTTTTCATATACACGATAACATGAGGTTTCTCCCCCCTTAATTTCCCCGTAGTTAGTATATCTCCCTTCGGGATTGAGCACCACGTTACAAAAATCATAAGCACTATTATTTTTTATGCGGATATTAGTTTTTATTTCATCGGTATTACAGGCGTCTAAATGATGCTCAGCACAATTATCATCATTCTTATTGCAGGACAAAATGATACACAGGATTAATAATGGTCCGAAAAATTTCATATAGTCTATTTTTTTTCTTTTTTCATTTTAAATAAATTTAATACAACCAATAAAATCAAAATCAGCCATGATATCCAATTGGGTTCATCCATAATACAATTTACCTAATTCCATAATATCTATAAAAAAGCCCCGCAAAATGCAGGGCTTTTTTCAATTAACCACTGGTTTTAGAATCTTCTATATATTCAAGTTACTTATTTTGGATAGTTGAAGAACCATCAAGTATTGCTTTGTTCCTTGCTTCGGAAATTTCAAATAAAGCTTTTCTGAGCTCTTCCGTTTGACCTTTATAGGGCGTTAGAACCTCTTTCAATTCTGTAAACGAAACAGTAAAAATTTCACCTTGAGGTATAGGTGACTCCGAAAACATGCCTGCATCCAGTAAGTGGCTGTTTACCGAAAACTGAAGGGCGGCTTCGGAGGCAAATTTTTGTGCATCTCCTGAGTGTGCAAAATCAATCATGAATTCACTATTTTGGGTTGTGAAACTAAGGAAACGTTCCATGATCATTCTGGCTGTAATGACACCATCACCCATAAATCGCATGCTCATGTCATCTGCATCCTGCCCTTTAAGGAATGAAAACTGTCCATGTGCTAAATCAGATTGAATGTCCACTTTTTCCATGGCAGCACGATCTTGAATATTTTGCGAATGGGCCGTATTCATTAAAAGACCCAACATTAAAATAACTGTAAAAAATTGAGGTAGTTTATTTGATAAAGATTTCATTTCAATATTTTCCTATATCATTTCAGTAATATTATGGTTAATTAACAATACGACCCAAATATTTATTAGAAAGTGTGGGATAAATCACATAGGGACTTTTTACCAAGTTATTAATAAATAAAGTTCTGCTGTTAGGTTAGCTGAGGTTCAGTTATAATGATTAGAATTAATAACGATTTCTCAAGCTAAATCCCACACCAAAGGTTAACCCTTCAGGATAAGTATCATATCCAATCATCATATGAATACGGTTATCGAATCCGCGGGTAATCAGGCCGACTGATAGACCCGGTTTATAAATTGGCGATGATTGTCTCTGGCCAGCACCGCCAAACTGATTTAGTACTTCAAACTTTTCAGTTAATACCATGCTCGCATAGGATATACCCGCAAACCCACTGATTAGTGGCGATGGGGTTACCATTACTCCAGCAGCAAAACTGGCGTAACGTCGATCCTCACTAATTTTATCCCAGAAGGATGTCCCATCAACCACATCAATCGTTTGATAATCTCTAGATTTTTTCTCTTTTTCTAAAATAGAAATATTTGTTCGGAAAGAGCCATAAACACCAATTGTCTCAGTTAACGGTTGAAAATAATAAACGCCTAACATTTTGGAGGCAAAAGTGAAACTACCAGTAACGATAGATTCCTGTGCCATCCCAATGGAAGTAAAGAACATAAATAAAATGGTTGACCGTCGAAGCATGTGTTACCCTTTCAACTCAATATTACGGGGTAATGATAGGATCATCAAATCATTATCTTTCTTCATGTTGCTTTGTTATAAAATCTTCAGCCTGCAAAAGATAAGATAAATGATTCAATTCTGTTGGTTCGTAAAATTCATCATGAGAGTAGGTAAAACCTAATTTTAAAATCAGTTTTCGCGACACATCGTTCTTGGGGTGGTGTGCAGCAAAGAGGGTTTTTACGCGAAGAGTTTTAAAGGCATAAAGTATTGTGGCTATAGCTGCCTCATATCCATAACCAAATCTCCAGTGATTTGAGCGAATGTGGAATCCGATTTCCAATATGCTTTCTGACTCTGGATAAGGCCGCAATCCACAGCAACCCACATGTTCGTCTGTTTCTAATAAAAAAATGGGCCAGTATTGAATCTTATGCAATTTTTCCAGAACAATTTCTTTGCTCAATTTATCACCCACTTGTTGCTTGGAAAGTTTCCCGCGAATATCAATCAGATAGGTCACTTGTTCGTCACCCCACAGACCCAGTGCTAAATCAAGATCTTCTTCTTTCCATGATCGAAAGCCTAAACGCTTTGTTTTCAAAAAGTATTTAGTTTTGGCATTCATAGGCTAAAAAATAAAGCCCTGCAAATGCAGGGCTTTATTTCATAAAGGATAAAATGTGTCTGAATTTTTAGTAACTACGTGATGTATTTGTTTCAGACATTAAGCTACACATTGCCTTGATCACTGGTAGCATTTGCATCGTTTCAGTTTTCTCAGGTCCAGGTGGAAGACAATCTACTGCAGCTTCCATGGCTGCTACTGCTGCATCACAATCCGCTTTTGTTGCGGTATCATTATCGGATTTTGTTTCGAACGTATTTGCAAGCTCATCTGCTTTTGCCATCAGTGAATCGCAATCATTGCTATCATCTTTATCTTCACAGGAAAAGATGATAAATACGGAAAGTAAAATGGCCAGTTTTCTCACGATATTCTCCTTATTTATTAAATTCAATTAGTAATCTACAAAATATTATTTTTTGTCTTTATAAAATAATCTCTGTAATAAATCTATAAAACTTTTATTTAGTAAGTAACAATTCTTGAATCTACAGACTGGATATTTCCTGCTGTAAAAGCGGGATTGCCTTGTCAAGATTGCGTTGGTATTGCCATGCAAATACACGTCCTAAAGTCGACGACCCGATACCTTCTCCTTCTATAATCCAAGTGAATTTCGTTTTGCTATTCTCCAAGGATTCGAAACGATGATCGTAATCTATGCGCATCCATAAAAATGGACCACTCCACTTCCAATTTTGGTGTAGTTGGAACTCAGTAACTCGAAATTCGCTCTTAATACCATTGGTGAGTTTCAAGTTTCCTGCGGAAGTTGGACAGATATCTCCTGGTGGCACAAGTTTAACATCTTTTATATGCCTGGCCCAACTCGGCCATTGTTTAATCTTCGCAAAGTGAGCCCAGGCAATTTCAATAGATGCATCAACTATGAAATCACGGTTAACCAGGGTAATCATATTTTCACTTACTAATAACCATGATAGAAAAGATTACCTGTTCCAAGTGTATTTGACTTTTCCACCAATAATGGTATACACAATTTCCGTTTCATTAATCTCATCTTCCGGTACAGTCATAATATCTTTTGAAAGAACTGTGATGTCTGCCAGTTTACCAGGAGTAAGAGAACCTTTTAAGTCTTCCTCAAAGGCAGCAAAGGCATTATTGATCGTGTAAGATCTAAGTGCTTGCTCACGGGTTAATCGCTGTTCAGGTTGAAAAATGCTTCCGTCAGGAAGCTCTCTAGTAATAGAGCAGTGAAAACTTGCAATAGGGTCTATCTCTTCGACCGGTGGGTCAGTGCCATTCATGATTAGTGCACCGGACTCAGCCATGGATCGGAAAATATAACCCCGTTCTTTGGTACGCTCTATTCCCAAACGGTCCACCACCCAAGGGCCATCAGAACAGGCAAAGATTCCTTGTATCCCTGGAATCACCCCTAGGGAAGCATACCTGGGAAGATCATCAGGATGGGTAACTTGAGCATGTTCTATTCTCCAGCGGTGATCCTGCTTCTTAGGATGAATTTTAAACTGTCCTTCATAAATATTAAATAGTTCCCTCGCCGCCCGATCTCCTATACCCTGAATGGCCATCTGATAGTCATGTTTAATGGCCAGTTCTGCTGAATACTGAATTTCATCAACAGGAGTTACATTCAATCCAAAACTTCTTGGCAGATCAGCATAAGGCTCAAGCATCCAGCCGCCATGAGTGCCCAGAGCGCCGTCAAGAACTTTCTCTCCTATACACCGGATAGTGAGAAAATTATTTCCATATCCCACCAGCCGATAATCTGCCAGTTTCTCTGCCATTTCTGAAGCAGGTTCCTGAATGGCCATATACATGCGAATCGGCAAGTTGCCTTCAGTAGCCATGACTTTTAAATGATCAAGCTCTTCCCAAGTTGACCCCATATCCTGGAAGCTGGTAATACCATTTTCAATGGCATTTTGCGATGCCAGCGCCACCTGCCTGCGCATATCCGCATCAATTTCTTTTGTGGTACGTTGGGCTTTATAAGTGGCTAAGGCATCCCTAACTGGCTGGGCTGCATATTCACGGAGCATTCCAATGGGTTCGCCACGCTCATCTCTAATGATCTCACCGCCTGGAGGATCTACTGATTCCCGAGTGATCCCTGCTGCCTGCATCGCTGCCTGATTGACAAATACGCCATGACCGCTGGTGTGACTTAGAAAAACAGGATTCTGAGGACTTACCGCACTCAGTTCATTGTGTAATGGTAATCCTTCAACGTTTGGTTCTGGTTTGACATCCCACTTATCTTGATGCCAACCTCTCCCGATGATCCAATCCCCGGGTTTTATCTTTTCAACTTCTGCTGCTACTAAATCAATAATTGCATCCCAATTCTTAGCATACCGCAGTTCCAGTTCCATTAGAGAAGCGCCTAGTGAATAAAAATGGCCATGGCCTTCGATAAGTCCTGGAATGGCTAACATTCCATTTAAGTCTATCACCTTCGTTTCCTTTCCGATAAACTTCTGGATATCTCGATTACTCCCTATGGCAACAATCCGATCCCCTTTTATTGCTAGAGCTGAAACATGTGGCCATTGATCTTCAACTGTTATGATCTTGCCATTACGAAGAACTAAATCAGCTGGTACATCGGACCTCTGATTATTATTAGTCTGAGAAATAAGATTATTGAAAACAAACACCAATAAAATTGGCATTATGAAAAGTGGACGTTTCATTTTAATTGGTTTTTATCTTGCGCTTCGTTTTGGTTGTAATTCATTAAGGTTTAAACAGACCGATATAATGTAGGGCATTTCACCTTCATCCCAATGGCCATATGTAGTGGTCACTATCTCACCATTTGGTAATAATTCTACACCAGGATATGTACTATCCCAACTATTGTAATTATTTTTTATTCTGATTCGGTATTCACCTAATCCATTATCTGTTAGGTCTTGATAAGAGCCAACCCAGGCAACCCAATCTCCCTGAGTTGGACTATTCTTTGCCATATCTCTAAATGATATAAACAGTTTTCCATTTTGGGTGTATTTCGCTGTATGGCGATCGCCAGTTAATTCCAAAGGTAATTCTTTTGGTGAAGACCATGTCTCTCCTTCATCAGTGGAAAACATAATATGAGAATTTTGCGTTCGGCTATTTTCCCGGAGAAGCATGGCTAATTGTTTTCCATCAGGAGAACGAATAATTCCCGGCTCACATAAGTGAATATTTGAATCGGAATAGAAACTTACTGGATGAGACCAAGTTAATCCGCCATCAGTTGAATTGGTTTTATAAAGTGTAAATATTCCCGTACGTTTACCGTCTTTGGTAAAAAATCGACCGTCATCGTGGAAAGCAGAAAGGTAATGTCCGGGGAATTTTAAAGCCACCACGCTACCCATAACAACAATACCTCCCCAATTACCCACTTTTCTTAAAGGTGACCATGTTAAACCATCATCTTCAGATATACCTAAACGGGCTGGATAAAGCCCTGACCAAATAATAAGCCGTTTATTACCTTTTGCATCAATAACACGATGGATAGTTGGGACTTCCTTGCTAGTTGACCAATTTTCCGGTACAGGCAATCGATTTGACCAGGTCTTACCACCATCTAAACTTCGCTTATAAATGATCTCGCCAGCGCCGTGCCCTTTGGGATAAACAGTCAGAATTGTTTTACCGTCCTCCAAAAGAACGGTGGTAGGATGGCCAAGATAAACACCACTTTCTTTATCTACAATGGTTTGGAGATCTTTTCGATGGTCAAGATCAATAACAGGAATTTTAAAAAATTTATTAGATTGGGCTACTAAAATGAAACTAAGTGATAATATGAGTAAGAGGTTTTTCATTTAGTTATTTGTTGTTTCTGATTAAGATAAAGCACTCAATAGGCTATCAATTTCTCCAGTATTATTATAAAAATGCGTTGAAACCCGGATAGCATCATGACCATCTCTCTGGTGTTCATCAATATGAGTTTGTATTTTATTCTCAATAAGCGGAACAGCTTCCATCGCATCAAGGCCGTCTTTTTCAAAAATTGTTGAGCCAGGAGCAGATAAACTTGGGGAGGCTCCACTCAGTAGTGTTACACCCTGAATTTTTTCAAGACCATCTTTTAAATAATTTGAAAGAAACCGACATCGTTTTTCAATATTTTCTTGTCCTAACGTATTTACAAAATTAAGAGCAGCTAATATGGCAGCCCGGACAGGAGAATCTTTTGTACCAGGAGGTTCTATACGTGGGGACTCCAAAGTAGTATCAGCTGCAAAAGCTGATTTGATACGATCGCGAGCATCCTTTCGAATGTAAAGAAAACCTGTTCCTGCAGGTGCAAGAATCCATTTATGTAAACTAACCGCGTAGGCATCACATCCCAATTGATTGATGTCAATAGGAAACTGTCCTACGGCTTGCGCTCCATCTACCAATGTTAACAGGCCTCGTTTTCGCGCCATGGCTGCTAATTGCTTTACCGGATAAAGGTGACCGCCGCGAGTTACATGGCAAAAACTCAAAGCTTTTGTTTTTGGTGTAATCGCTTTTGAAAATCGTTTCACCACATCTGATTCACTGGTCAACGGACTAGGGATGAAGATTTGTTTTACCTTTATTCCATCTCGCTTTTGCCGATACATCCATGGCCCCAATCCAGCAGGATGTTCTTGGGTTGTAATGATAACTTCGTCCCCTGGTTTTAATATTAAACCAATAGCCTGCATGTGCAGGGCTTCCGATGCATTTCGAGTAAGCACAATTTCATCTGTTTGGGTACCAAACATATTAGCCAAACCAGGCATTACTTTTTTGGCAATCTCTTCTTGAAGATCATGCTTACCATGAAGAGGTTCACTGGAAATGGCTTCATATCCTTTCTTTACTGCATTGATAACAACAGCAGGTGGCATACCAAGACTAGCGTTATTCATGTAGGTAACACCACGCTCAAGTATAAACTGTGATCTTACTTTTTGCCAGTCCGTATCATCGGTTCCTGTTGGGGTAGTAACAGGGTATAATTCCTCTGTATTTCCTTTGATATAATCTCCAGGTAGAATTGTTGATACGGTACCAACCAAACCAGATTTCATAAAGGATCGACGGGAAAATTTAGATAAAGATTTTTTCGACATATTTATTGTTATAGCTTAATGGTTCTGATCCAAAAGTTTGAAGATGTCATGGTGCATTTCATTTTGGGTCAGGTATGTATTCATCATATCACAGTTTGCCTCCTAGAGCCCTTTTAGCGAGTAACGCCTTATTGCGCCTACTGCCCTCTCCACATCGTTATTTGAGTTATAGAAATGAGGAGAGAAGCGAACTCCCGCCCAATCCTCACCTCCAAGGTTAGCGGCAACGATACCATCCTCTTCAAGGGCTTTCACTACTTTCGCCGGCTCTAAGTTAGCGGGGCGGAAAGTGACCACCGCCGAACGAAGGGCGCGTTCATCCGAGGTAAAGATGTATATATCTTTGATCTTTTGAAGCTCTTCAATGATTTCGGTTGCAAAATTCCCGCTCCTTTCTTCGATATTCTCCTGACCGATTTTCCGGAGAAACTTAATTTGTTGCCCAAAGGCATGAATGGTAGGAGTATCACGCTGGCCTAATCCTTCGTGTGTCTGGGCCAACCCCTCACGACCCTTGTAGGCGCTGTAAATGGAAGGCCAAAACCTCTCCTGGATAGATTTGTTTACAAACAGAACGCCGGTCTCTTTGGGACCGCATGGCCACTTGTGAGCGCTACCAGAGTAAAAATCGGGCTGAATATCGGAAAGATCAACATCCAAAAGACCTAAGCTTTGAGCACCATCTATCAGCGTGATTATCCCTCTGTTTCTTGCCATACGGCAAAGCTCCTTGGCGGGGAAGAGATCTCCCACTGTGTTGCTCAGGTGCGTGAAAGACAGGACGCGAGTGCGAGGAGTCAAGGCCTTTTTAAACGTTTCCAGGTAGTAGTCAAAACCAGGGTGTGGATTCACAGGAGGAACTTCATTAACAGTGAAGCCAAATCGTTTACCTCTCTCTTTCCACGCCTCATTGTTGCTGGGATGATTATCCGAAAAGATTACTACTTCATCACCAGCTCTCAGATCAAGACCGTTGGAAACCCAGTTGTTGGACTCGCTAGTGTTACGTGTGATCAGAATCTCTTCTGGGCTCACTCTCAGATATTTGGCCAACTCTTGACGTGTCTTCTCCTTAACCTCTATCATCTCTGCCCGGTAGCTCGGTACCGGTTTACTATCGAGGCGTTGTGTGTAATTGTAAACGGTCTCAAGAATCGGCGCGGGAGACGGGCAAAGATTGGCAGCATTTAGCACTGTGAGTTCAGGCGGTATGAGGAATTGAGATCTTATAGTTTTCCAGTCCACTTTACCGGCAGTCGTAATTGGGTCAGTCATTCTTACTGGCTTTGACCCGAGCAATGTCTGGTGACTTAGGATTGCGGCAGAACCTCCCATTGCAAAAAGGCGGGCAAATTCACGACGACTCATGGAATATGCCATTATAGAGGCCTCCACATCTTTGATTGAGAATAATTAGTTGAAATGGAGAAAAACAGAATAGCTATTTTCTTCATAAAAAACTCCTTGGGATAAAATTCAGTGAAACTTACAAAAGGGCATGAATTATAAACTCGGTAATAATTATAGTGTAATCTTAATGAGTCACTCGTCTAAATTCAGCAGTTTCTTTGAATTATCGATATAGGAGGTGATGATGAGACAGATTTTTTTAGCAGCAATCATTTTAATGACTTTTTCATTTTCGGTTGCCGCTGGTGAAGAAATTATCGTGCTAAAAGCAACCCGTTTAGTAGACGTTCAGAAAGGCAAGCTCATAAAAAATGCCATAGTGGTTATTGTGGGAAATAAAATTGAATCCGTGAACCCCCGGCGACTACCAAAAGAAAGTCGGGTCATCGATCTGGGTGATGTGACCCTTATGCCTGGCCTAATGGATATGCATCGCCACCTAACTTCAGTTATAAGCAAAAACCGTTATCTAGAACGGTTCACTTTAAACCCTCCTGATCACACAATAAGAGCTGTTGCAAATGCTGAGAAGGCGCTTATGATGGGTTTCACTTCAGTACGGAATGTAGGTGATAGAGCAGGAGCCACAGTAGCGTTGAGGAATGCTATTAATAAAGGTGTTGTTCCTGGTCCGCGAATCTTTACCGCAGGTAGATCAATTGCCACCACAGGTGGACATGCCGACCCGACTAACGGTACGCGGGATGATCTCATGGGTGATCCCGGCCCTAAAGAGGGTGTAATTAACGGACCTTATGATGCTAGGAAGGCTGTTCGCCAGAGATACAAAGAGACTTCTGATCTTATAAAAATAACTGCCACAGGAGGCGTCATGAGTGTCGCAACCAGTGGACAAAACCCCCAGTTCACTGATGACGAACTGGAAGCAATAATTACCACGGCACGGGAATATGGATTACCTGTTGCGGCGCACGCCCACGGTATAGAAGGAATGAAACGTGCCATCCGAGCGGGTGTCAATTCTATTGAACACGGTACCTTTATAGATGATGACGCTGTGAAACTAATGAAGCAGAATGGGACCGTTCTTGTTCCAACGTTAACGGTAGCTGAGTGGGCCACTGAAAAAGCGAAGGAGGAAGGTTATTTCCCGGAAGTGGTGCGAAAAAAAGCTGCCCAAGTCGGACCGGTCACCAAAAAAGCTCTGGAACTGGCATACAGGGGTGGTGTAAATATAGTGTTCGGAACAGATTTTTCCGGCGATAACAATCTAGGTGAATTCGCTCTAATGGTAAAAGCAGGCATGAAGCCTATGGACACTATTATTGCTGCAACTTTGAATGCCGCCCAACTTCAGCGGGTTGATGACAAACTGGGATCTATCGAGACAGGGAAGCTGGCAGATATTGTCGCTGTTAAGGGTAATCCTATTGATGACATTCGTGCTATGGAGAACATGATGTTCGTGATGAAGAATGGTAAAATTTATAAACAACCGTAACGGGAATAGCTAAAACTCACCCCTTTAAACATCTTGAGAAAAATGGAAATTCATCGGTGACCATGTAATAATATATCCCTTCAGAAAATTCAGGAGTTACCCCAAAACGCCCATTACATTGATCTAAGTCACCAAACCCTTCAACATATTCAAAATCTTGAGTAAAGGCACCTAGGGGAATAGATGTGTTTGGATATGAATCTCCTGTTCCAGGAGGACCAACTAGAACTGTCAATGTATTAGGACGGCCAGCATCACCCGTCGATTTAAGCTTCCAGCTTGGTTTAAGAATTTTCATAGCACTACTGGAATCATTTGCATCAGTATACCCATAGCGTGCATAGACTGGAAAGCCATCTGAAGCCCAACCAACAAGAGTCATGTTTTTCTCTTGTTCTAATAGATCTAAAAGAAGTTCGGGCATACCATGATAATGGTATTCACCGGTAGGCTGCACATGAGCGTGATTCATATCATCACCAAAATCAAAAGTATTATGGCCCAGTGCTTCTATACTCCATCTACCTTGACCTCGACCTAAATCACATTTTCCAGAATCATCACATCGCCCAGCTGTACCTGGATCAAATTTGACACTATTTATTGCGTATGCTATTGCACCAGCAGGCCCACCAGCCTGAACACCAGTTTCAGAAACTAATGATGGGCAAAGGGTAAATGTTGCATTTACATTTTGTTCTCTGATAGTGTTTGGATTACCAGGATTAGGGAATGTGCCTACTTCATGATTTGGAATACCGTTTCCAGATAGTATTCTACTTATTCCATCTGATTTCCAAGAATATTTACTATATGCTTTGACTGATTCGTCATCATTATATACTTCTTCATTTATATCAACTAAGATATTATCTGTTGAATATTCACCTTCACATAATAATTCTTCTGAACTTGCATTACCTGAATCTTCACAGCCAATGAAAAACAGTAAACTGCTTAGTGAATAGAAAAGATATATTTTTATTATTTTCATTTTATTATTTCTAATTAATTTAGATTTTCCAACACTTTGACAGAGTTATCAACAAAAAGTTAAAGAAACACCCATTAATTTGATTTGTGTCCCATTTGCCACTTTTAGCCTATTTGCAGGTTATTTGTCTCCAAATAAATCCATTATACTCTGTTTTATTTTTCAGGTATCTTCACCCTTGTTAACCAAACATAATTTTTCATGAAAAAATTATTTTATCAAAATACCCATTGGGCAACTGAAATCATTTTTGTTTTTTCCGGGGCACTCACAGGTATTGCCTCTCAAATGCAGTGGTTTACCAACCGCTGGGATCCATTCATTAGCTCTTTTAATGACTTTGCCATGGCCGGATATTGGGATAAGGAGCAAATGACGCTCCGGCTATTTATCTCTCCATTTGTGATGGTATTCTTCTTCTATGGATTGAATAAACTGATTCGTTGGTGTTTATTTCTGTTTCCTTTGTTTCGGTCCATTAAGGTAGAATTCATGCAAAAAGATAAATTGATTTTTGTTGTCTTTTCATTTTCAATCCTGGGCCTTTTTGGGTTTTATTTTGACATGGCCGGCTTGTTTACCATTTTCCTTTTAGGCCAACTCATATTGGCATTTCGTCTTGTTGAAAAGAACAGAGATGACCTCATCAGCGGCACACTATTAGAAAACAGGCTTCTGTTGGTGCTGTTTCTCTGTTCCGGATTCTCAGCGCTCATTTACCAGATAGTTTGGCAGAGGGCTCTGTTTCAGGCATTCGGTGTCAATATCGAATCGGTTACCATTATTGTATCCATTTTTATGCTTGGCCTTGGAATCGGTTCTCTCACCGGCGGCATGCTATCTAAGCAATTTCCGAAACACCTGCCCCATATGTTTATCATTTGCGAAACCATTATCGGCATTTTTGGTGTATTCAGTTTGAAACTGATCTCAGTTGTGACTCAGACCACGATACACAGTTCATTGCTAACTGTTTCCGTCGCCACCTACGGCCTGCTGTTTATTCCCACCATGTTTATGGGGGCCACCCTACCTATCCTGGTCAGCTACCTCTATAGGACCTACCAAAATGTGGGGCAGTCTATTTCCATTCTATATTTCATTAATACATTGGGGTCTGCCATTGCCTGCTTTGTAACGGCATATGTTATTTTCCTTTTCACAGGCCTCCAAGGCGCTGTTTACATTGCAGCTTTCATAAACTTGGGTGTGGCTTACCTTGGATACAAATATATCGAACGGGGAACTATCATGTCGTCTGACACACAAGAGACTGATACATCACCCGTTGATTCAAGTTCGGGAAAAACCAACTTTCGGTATGTATTGATACTGTTTATTTCCTTGGTGGTGGGGTATATATCCCTAAGCCAGGAAATATTGTGGGTTCGCTTAATCTCATATACCACCGGTGGGAAAGCAACTGTCTTTTCGTTGGTACTGGGGTTCTTTCTTATGGGGATTGCCCTTGGCTCCCTGAAGGCAAACCAAATTTGTGAGGAGTATAAAGACCGGGTATTGAGTATTATTGCCATGTTCATCGTTGCATCGTCTCTTTCTTATTTTTTGCTTGTCCCCATGGTGGCCAAGTTTATCGGCCTGGTGGGCGAAGTAGGAATTCCTTTCATGTTTCTCGGCATTGGACTTATTGCCTTTTTGACCGGGGCCGTATTCCCAATGCTGAACCACTACGCCATTACATCCTATGCCCACGTCGGATTTTCGATGTCCTGGGTCTACTGTTTTAATATCATTGGTTCTACTGTCGGTTCATTGGTGACGGGATTTTTCCTGTTGAACATTTTTACCATTGAAGAAAATATTCTCTTTATCAGTGTATTCTATTGTTTATTTGGTGTCCTTCTTTGGTTTATTTCAAAGCGGGATAACATTCTAGACCGATCCAAACTCATTGCCATTGCCGTAACGTCGGTACTTCTGTTTTTGTCTTTTAACCCCCTCTATTCCAACCTTTTGGAACGGCTTTACCATAAACATCAATATACCAGCGGTAGCAAATTTATCCATCAGAACCAAAGCAGGCATGGAATTATCAGCGTCGTTGCTGAAGAAAAAGGAGATGATATTATTACCGGAGGAGGAATTTATGATGGACGATTCAATACAGATTTGATTCACAATCGGAACATGATTGATCGAGCCTATATGTTTGGAGCCCTCCATGAAAATCCGAAAACAGTTTTGGAGATTGGGCTCAGCAGCGCGTCCTGGGCAAAAGTTTTGGTTGAGCACAGGGATGTGGACGTCCTTGATATTGTGGAGATCAACCCGAAATATTATGATGTAATTCGCCACTACCCTGAGCAGCTATCAATCTATGATGATCCGAAAGTATCTATCTTTTATGATGATGGACGTCGCTGGCTTAAGCGGAACCCGAATAAAAAATATGATTTTATTCTAATGAATACATCATTTCACTGGCGGGATCAGATTAACAACCTGTTATCAAAAGAATTCCTGGAAATCTGCAAGGCCCATCTATATGAAGGGGGCGTGTTGTATTATAATTCAACCAGTTCCTTGGATATCCCTTATACAGCAGGCCATGTGTTTAAATATGTCACACGGTATCGGAATTTTGTTGCAGCGAGTGACTCTCCATTCCCAGCAGATTTTGAATCGAAGGGCCATGAAAGATCAATTAAACCTGATTACCGATGACAACTTGGCCAGTGAATTCAAAACTCGGAAAAAGTTTTTTGCTCCTTCCAAAAACTGGCTTCAGCTTTTGATGAAATGGTTGGAAAATCCTGATGAATAAATACCAGCGAATATCCGCACCTTATACACAAGTAATACACCGAAATCAGAATTAATACTTTTTTCTAAATAAGGGTACACCCCTTAAAAAAGTGTGTCACCCAAATCTGTGTCACCTTTTGCATTACATTAGGTATAAGTCTGACAACTTGTGGCACATTTACCAAAGCAAAAGCCCCTGTCGTGAAACAAGGGCTTTATGACGGTGGGCGTTGAGAGATTTGAACTCCCGACTTCCTCCTTGTAAGGGAGGCACTCTGACCAGCTGAGTTAAACGCCCTAAATTTCGGCGCGAAATTAGGCCACTTTTTTTGTTTTTGAAGTAGACTTTTTGATCTTTTTCTTACCTCCGTTCAATCCAGGTAGCGCCACATCAATCACATCCATCATTTCTTTTGCGAAATGAAAATCCAAATCTTTCTTGATGTGTTCCGGAATATCTTCCAGATCTTTACGGTTATGATCTGGTAAAATAATAGTCTTGATACCGGAGCGGTGAGCGGCAGTTACCTTTTCTTTCACTCCACCAATAGGCAGCACATTTCCACGAAGTGTGATTTCACCGGTCATGGCTACTTTATCTTCCACTGATTTTCCCATCAGCAAAGAAACAATGGCCGTAAACATACTTACTCCTGCCGAAGGACCGTCTTTAGGGATTGCACCCGCAGGTACATGTACGTGAATATCCGTGGTCTTGTTAAAATCCTCATCTAAACCCAAGATATCTGTATGGGACCTTACATAGGTCATTGCAGCTGTGGCTGATTCTTTCATCACATCGCCCAGTTGCCCAGTGAGGGTCAAGTTACCCTTTCCTTTCATTTTGGAAGCTTCCACAAAGAGGATATCACCACCGGCAGCTGTCCAAGCCAATCCTGTAACTACACCCGGTTTCGTCGTTCGTTCAGCAATTTCAGAATAGAAACGGGGCGCCCCCAGATATTCAGTGACTTTCTTTTTGTTGACGCGAATCTTTTTTGAACCTTTTTCAACCTGATCACGAGCCACTTTCCGAAATACATTGGCAATTTCCCGTTCCAAGTTTCGGACACCTGCTTCCCGAGTATATGAATTTATCAATTCCTTGATCCCCTTTTCATCCAGTGTAACATCCTTTTTCATGAGACCATTTTCTTCCAGCTGTTTGGGAATTAAATGTCGTTTTGCAATCTGCACTTTTTCATCTTCGATATAACCAGAGAAATCAATGATTTCCATGCGGTCTTTCAAGGCCGGTGGAATAGGATCCTGATAATTTGCTGTGGCAATAAACATGACTTTGCTCAAGTCAAAATCCACTTCCAGGTAATGATCGTTAAAGGTATTATTTTGTTCTGGGTCCAACACTTCCAGCAAAGCTGATGAAGGATCGCCACGGAAGTCCATACCCAACTTATCAATTTCATCCAGCATAAATACAGGGTTATTAGTACCGGCTTTTTTCAAATACTGAATAATTCTACCCGGGAGTGCACCGATATAAGTTCGACGGTGACCGCGAATCTCCGCTTCATCCCTTACACCGCCAAGAGAGATACGAACAAATTCTCTACCCATCGATCGAGCAATTGAGCGACCCAACGATGTTTTGCCTACCCCTGGAGGACCTGCAAAACATAGAATCGGACCACGGATTGCTCCTTTGGGATTTTTCTTCATTTTCAGTGCCCGTACTGCTAAATATTCTAATATTCTTTCTTTTACTTTATCCAACCCAAAATGGTCTTCATCAAGAATAGCTTTTGCGTCCGGTACATTAATTGAATCCTCGGAAGTCTTCGACCAGGGTAATTCAGTGAGCCAATCTAGGTAGGTTCGTGACACAGTATATTCCGGAGACTGGGTAGGGATTTTTGAAAGACGATCTAATTCTTTCAGAGCTACTTTTTCTGCTTCTTCAGGCATCTTGGCTTCTTTGATTGCCTCTTCGATCTCCTTTAATTCAACATGCGATTCATCCTCGCCCAACTCTCGTTTAATGGCTTTCATTTGTTCACGCAAGTAATATTCTCGCTGGGATTTGGCAATCTCATCATGAACTTCGGTCTGGATTTCTTCACCCAGTTTGATGCGTTGAATTTCTTTAGTTAAAATTTTAATTGCTTTTTCAACTCGTTTCTTGATATTTAGTTCTTCTAGGACATCCTGCTTTTCAGGATTCGGAACAGTGAGTAAAGAAACAGCCCGATCAGCAAGGCGAGACGGCTTCTGGATATTCGATAGCATTCCGGTATGTTCTTCGCTCAGGTTGGGAGCAACCTGAATCAATTCATCAAAAACTATGCGGAGATTATTGGCCATAGCATCTAGTTCTACATCATCTCCTTGCGCCTTATCAGATATGCGCTGAATAGCAGCACGGTAATAAGGTTCGCTTTCTTCAAATGATAAAATCTTGACACGATCAATTCCCTGCACAATAGCTGATTTGCTGTTATCAGGCATATCAAATACTTTAAGAACCATTGCTAGAGTTCCAAATGAATACAAATCTTCCGGATTAGGATCTTCAATGGATCCGTCCTCCTGAGCCACCACAACAATATGTTTGCTGTTCGTGGGTAATTCATTAATCAATTTCAGAGATTTATCACGGCCAATATAAATGGGTATAACCTGTTGCGGGAATAATACCGTATTACGCAGGGGCATGATTGGATAGGATTCGCTTTCCTCCAGCGGGTTTTCATTCATATCTTTTTCAATTTTGTCACTCATGATATTCCTTATATTATATCCAATACCAATTAATCAAACCTTATGCCATATGCAATAATATGCTTATATGACGTATAATCACCGAGAATCTCTTTTTTCTCTGCCATATAGGTTTACTTTGGCAATATATGGCAAGAAACGCAATTTTCACGGAATTCATGGGCCATTTGCTTTACTATTACTGGTCCGGATCCAAAATTCATTTCACGTTCAGTAGCATGACATTTTAAGCAGGTACTTTCATCAATATACTGCATATGGGCCACAAAGTTCGAAAGTTTTGGCGGCACTTTTCCATCGACTAGTATCAAAGGAGTTTCCGCAACTGCAATTTCGGGTTTCATTTCAATTCCTTGATCGGCATAAATCATCCAGACTAAAACTAATCCAGCAACAACTACCATTCCGTAAATAATGTTTTTATATTGATTCAATCTTCTATCTTTATCAAGCGGGCTTGTTCATCTGCATGATATGAACTTCTTACCAATGAACCTGATTCAACCACGCGAAATCCCAATTTGAGACCAATTTGTTTATAATCTTCAAACTCATGATCTGCAACATAGCGATCAACGGGAAGATGTTTTATTGTTGGTTGTAAATACTGACCGATTGTAAATATTTCGACCCCCAGATCTACAACTTCTTTCATGGTCTCGATAACTTCATCTTTTACCTCGCCTAGGCCAACCATCATACCTGATTTCGTCCGCAGACCATAAGACACTGATTGCTTTAAAACATCCAAACTGCGAGTCCAAACCGCCTGGGCCCGGACCTGCCTACTGATCCGTTCCACGCATTCTACATTATGTGAAAAGATTTCAGGTTCGGCCTCAAATACTGTTTTTAAGGCTGGCAAATATCCCTGAAAATCAGGCGTCAATACCTCTACTGTACATTTTGGTACATGGTGATGGACCTGTCGAATCGTTTCGGCCCAGATTTCGGCTCCAAAATCCCCCTTTATATCATCACGATCTACAGAAGTAATTACTACATGTCGTAAATTCATTTTTTGAATTGCCATGGCTGTTCGAACCGGTTCCATCCCATCCACACCAACTGGTTTCCCAGTGCCCACTGAGCAAAATCCACAGGCACGTGTACAGATATCGCCTAAGATCATAATGGTTGCTGTTCCCCGATTCCAGCATTCATAAATATTTGGGCAGCGTGCTTCTTCGCAGACCGTATGAAGATTATTCTGGGTAACCACATTTTGAACAAAACGATAATCTTTACCGTAATGGAGGCGAATTCTGGGTTTTTTACCAGCAGTTCGATTTGTAAGTGTTTCCATCAACTCACCTTTTGAAACAGAAAAATCATGTAACGTTTATACTTCCTAAATTCATTACTGTCTAATAATGATAATTGCTTCATCTTTTCATTGACTCTTTTACCAAAGGCTTTCTTGAGTATTCTCATAATAAAAGAATAGTTTTTGTCCATATAGTTGGATGAGAATTCAACTGTTGGGTAAATATAGCGCTCCATAAATGCTTTGGCGCTATCAAGGGTAGGCATTGTGTTTTCCGTTTGATCATATTCTCTTAGAAGTTTAAAGCCATATTCTTCTCCAATCTCCATATATACTTTTTCATTATGGGAGGCTTTAATATGCCAATCACCACTACCATCATTATGATGTAAAAAATAATCGGATGCTAGTAAATAACCACCGTCCCGAACAGTTTTTCGGGCAGTTTTCCATCCGGGCTGAATTTGAATATAACAGGCACTCTCACTTTCCAAAATAAGATCATACTTTTTTTCAGGATCAAAATCTTCAAACTTGGAGCGGTGAAATTTGACTTCACCATTATATTTTTCTGCGAATACCTGTTCTTGGTAATCATCGGGAGACAGTGCTTCCACTTTATAGCCCTTATTTAAAAGATAGCTGGAATTACCCCCGATCCCAGCGCCGACATCGAGTATTGTTTTCACATCTTCTGGGATAAAAGAAGTCAGGTGTTCTATGTATCGATCTTGGGCAGCAACGATGTCATGCAGTGATAGATTTTCTGCAGTCACCGATTTAGGGTCATCCCAAAAACCATAATGCAGATAAGGGGAACGAACTGATTCCGAATAGAGTTTTAAAACGTGATCAATTGGCATCAGAGTAGTGTTTCTAAATTCATGTTCTCTAGATTCTTTCGTACGGTATCAACAAATTGGCTTCCACCTGCACCATCGATCAATCGATGATCAAAGCCCAAGGACAAAACCATCATACTTTTAATTCCAATGGTATCGCCTTCTTTAGTTTCAATCACAACCGGTCGTTTTTTGATAACGCCTACACCAAGGATTCCAACATTAGGCTGGTTGATAATAGGTGTACCCATGGTTATATTAAAAACTCCAAAATTTGAAATTGAAAATGTGGAACCCTGTAACTCATCGGGATTCAGCTGTTTATTTCTAGTGCGCAAAGCCAAGTCTTTTACTTTTCGGCACAAGCCTAAAAAATTAAGTTCCTCACATTTTTCTAGTACCGGTACCATCAGGCCCTTATTTACAGCAACAGCCATACCCATATTTACATTTTTATGGTAGACAATGGAAGAACCTGCAAGGGAAGCATTCATTTCCGGTTGACCATTTAAGGCTTTTACACAGGCCCGGATAATAAATGGTGTGTAGGTCAATTTATAACCTTCCCGTTGGTAAAAAGCGCTTCCCTGGTCGCTCACATAATTTACGATTGCGCTCATATCAACTTCTGTCATCACATAGACATGGGCGGAGGTATCAAGGCTATTTCGCATGTGTTCCGATATCAGTTTACGCATGTGATCCATCTCGACTGTCTCATCTAATCCTGAGAAAGCAGGTGGCACTGCTAAAGGTTGCGCCATATCCGATTGTTTTGCAGATGGAACAGTCAATCGGGATTTGAGATAGTTTATTATATCAACCTTAGTCACTCTACCACCCTTACCCGTACCTGAAATTGTCATTAATTCGTCTATTTTTATATTATTTTCGATCGCAATTTTATTTACAACAGGTGTGAAAAATTTCTTTTCACCTGACTGTGTTTTTGGTGGTATCGCCATCGGTTCTTCGGCAATTTTATCCTCAACTAATTCTTCAGTTTGCTGTTTTGATACCAATGACGGAGTTGATTTTTGAACCCTTAGCCAGGATTTCCACAATGGTACCAGCTGTTGGGGAGGGAATTTCAGAATCTACTTTGTCGGTTCCAATCTCCAGTAGGATTTCATCCATTTCGACTACATCCCCGATTTTTTTTCGCCATTCAATAATGGTACCCTCTGTAATGGATTCACCCATCTTGGGCATGACAACATCTATAACCATCAGTACTCCAATAATTCTGTTAACGCTTTTTGAACATCACTGGTCTGCGGTAAAACTTTCTCCTCCAAAAACCAGTTGTAAGGCACATGCGCATCGGCAGCGCCAACGCGTTTAATCGGTCCGTCCAGTGATTCAAAATGCTGATCAGCAATAATAGCTGCAATTTCTGCACCAGGTCCATTAGTAAGCACATCTTCATATACTACCAACACTTTCCCTGTTTTAGAAACGGAAGCTGCGATAGCATCATGATCTAAGGGATTTAATGTGCGCAAATCCACAATCTCCACCAATCCATGATCAATGCCTAAGGCTTTTACTGCTTCAATTGATTTTTGCACCATAGCTCCCCACGTAATAATCGTTGCTACTGACCCCTCTTGCACTACACGCGCCTGACCAAATGGTAAAATATAATTTTCATCCGGTTCCGGTGTGGCAGCAAATCCCTGTCGATATAAGCCTTTATGTTCCATAAACAGCACAGGATCATCCATTCGACATGCTGCTTTTAACAATCCTTTGGCATCGGCTGCATTAGAAGGATAAGCAATCCGAATCCCTGGCATATGGATGAAATAACCATCTATCGATTGACTATGGCAAATGGCACCATGTATATATCCACCAACAGGCACTCTCATTATCAACGGACATTTCCATTTCCCATTTGAGCGATACCGCATCGAAGCAACTTCATTTCTTATTTGCATCATGGCAGGCCATATATAATCACCGAATTGGATTTCAACACAGGGTTTCCAACCGGTAACAGCTAATCCTACTGCTGTACCAATAATAGACGCTTCCGCTAGAGGTGAATTAAACACTCTTTTCTTTCCAAATTGATCCATTAACCCTCGTGTAGCAGTAAAAACACCTCCTTTTGGGTCAGCAATATCTTGGCCATAGATTACTATCTTTTCATCACGTTCCATTTCTTCCGCCATGGCATGATTGATAGCATCCACCAATACAACTTTGTCATTTTTGATATTGAATGTTGTTTCTTTTAATGCTGGCTGATTGGTATACACATGATCCAAAGCCGTATTTTGATCTGGGTGGTCCTGTTGATCTGCCCATTCTGCATCTGTATCTACTTGCTTTTTTACTTCATCTCTAATTTTTTCGAAATCCTTGGATGTGGCAATTTTTGCCTGGATACAATCAGCTTCAAACTTGATGATCGGATCTTGATCAAGATCTTTATTTAATTCGTCCTTCGATCGATATTTCCGTTGATCATCTGAAGAAGAGTGAGACAATAAGCGAACTACATGAGATACAATAACTGAAGGGCCTTTGCCCTTCTGGGCCCTTTCTATTGCTTGTTGGAAAGCCAAGTTTGTTTCAAAAAAGTTGGTTCCATCTACATCGTACCGCGACAGGTTTTTATATCCTGCGACCAGAGCAAACACAGAGCTTCCAGCAGTCTGTTCAGAAATATGGACACTGATGGCATATTCATTATCCTCAATATGAAAAATAACCGGTAGTTTTTCCCGACTGGCCCAGTTCAAGGCTTCATGAAACTCACCTTCGCTTGAACTTCCTTCACCTGATGACACATACACGATTTCTTTTGTTTCTTCCCATTTCCGTGACATGGCACTGCCAACAGCCTGTAAAAATTGAGTGCCAGTAGGACTAGATTGACTGACAATTCGCAAATCTTTATGACCATAATGCTGGGGCATTTGCCGGCCGCCAGAATTGGGGTCATCCTTTCGAGCCAAAAATGAAAGCAGTTGTTCTCTTCCTGTCATACCCAGGCCAAGACAAAGGGCCGCATCACGGTAATAAGGATAGGCCCAGTCCTGACCAGGATTCATATTTACCGCAGCCGCCATTTGAGCTGCTTCATGCCCAGAACAACCAATATGAAAAAAGGCCTTGCCCTGTTTCAACATAATCAACTGCTTTTCATCCAGCCTTCGGGCCAATGACATTTTTCGGTATATTTCTAGTAATTCTTTTTTCTGAAATCCGTGCAGCCTGGGCATTAATTCACACCCGCCTTTACCTGATTTTGAAATGCCCGATGAAATGACTTTAATATGCTTTTTTTCACTTTACCCATATTTAGTTTTTCTCCAACAATCTTTTCCATAGACGTAACACCGTATTCAAAAATACCGCAAGGGATAATGCCACTATAATAATCCAGGTCTGTATTTACATTCAGAGCAAAACCGTGCATGGTAACCCATCGTGAAATTCGTACTCCCTGGGCTCCAATCTTTTCATCACCTACCCAAACACCCGTTAATCCTTCTTTGACATCTGCTTTAATTCCATATTCATTTAGTGTATCAATAATAACTTGTTCTAGTCTACGCATATACCAACTTATACTTGTAGTATACCGATGAAGATCAAGGATTGGGTATCCCACTAATTGGCCTGGTCCATGATAAGTGATATCACCACCTCGTTCAATATGAAATATCTTTGCATCCTCTGGAGCGGATTGGAGCAGATGATTTTCATTCGCATTTTTTCCTAGTGTGTAAACAGACTCGTGCTCTACAAGTAAAAGCGTGTCAGTTGTATCTCCATTTAATACTTTCTTGTGATAACCTTTTTGAAGGTCCCATGTGGACTGATAATCCATATAACCGAGGTCAATCACATTAATATTTGCTTGATTAGACATTTACTGATGCACACCTTGTCCAAATGCATCTAAAGCAGCTTCCATTATAGCTTCAGATAATGTTGGGTGGGCATGGACCGTCATGGCAATTTCCTGCCAAGTTGTTTCTAATGTTTTGGCCACACCCAATTCTGCAATCATTTCTGTCGCTTCGCTGCCCACAATATGACACCCCAATAATTCTCCATATGTTTCATCAAAAATAATTTTGACAAATCCAGTAGAATCCCCAGTAGCTAAGGCTTTCCCACTGGATCGAAATTCAAACTTTCCAACTTTAATTTGGTGCCCTTTATCTATGGCGGCTGCTTCAGTCATACCCAGTGAAGCCACCTGAGGCTGGCAATAAGTACATGCAGGGATATTGCTATAATCAACGGGATGGGTGGTATTCCCTGCTGCATGTTCAACTGCCACATGCCCCTGGGCAGAAGCCAGATGTGCCAGCCAAGGCGGGCCGGAGACATCACCGATAGCATAAATATTTGGAACCGAGGTTTGATTGAACTCATTAATGGTTATAGCTCCTTGATCGGTGGCAACACTAATTTCTTCTAAGCCAATATTTTCAATATTTCCTGTAACTCCTGTTGCTACTAATACAATATCCGCATTTAGGACTTGGGTATTATCTCCCTTTTTAGCATTCACCTTCACTTTGGTTTTTAGTTTTTTAATACTAGTTACTTTTGTTTCTTTATAAATCTTGATTCCAGATTTCTTGAAACTTTTTTCTACTTCTTTTGAAACATCTATATCCTCTATCGGAAGGATATCTGGCATCATTTCAATCAGATGTATTTCCGTTCCATACTCATTATAAAAATAGGCAAATTCAACTCCAATGGCGCCTGCTCCAATGATCACCATCTTTTTGGGTGGCATTTTCAAAATCATGGCCTCCTTGGATGTGATCACCTGTTTTCCATCTGGTTCCATTCCTGGGAATACGCGTGGCCGTCCGCCAGTGGCTATTATAATCTTTTCCGCTTTGATCGTATTTTTTTTCTTGCCTTTTTCAACTTGAATTTTATTAGTCGATTTGAACACACCACGACCAGTTATGTGAGTGATCTTATTTTTCTTCATTAAAAATTCAACGCCTTTGGATAGACGATCAGATACATCTCGGCTGCGTTTGATTGTTTTACCAAAATCCACATCATATTTTGAAATATTAATACCAAATTTTTTGCTGTTTTTAACATAGTTAAGAATTTCCGCATTTTTGAGTAGTGCCTTTGTTGGGATACACCCCCAGTTCAGGCATATACCACCTAATCGATCTTCATCAATAATTGCAATTTTTTTACCTAATTGCGCCCCACGGATCGCAGCAACATAACCTCCAGGTCCGCCACCTAAAACAATAATATCAAACTGTTCCATAATCCCTTTCAACTTTTGCTACCCGTAAAAAATAATCTTCGTACCAATCACTCATACCCTTTGTCTGGGCTTCTTGATGTGCAAGATTCTCCTTCCACTTGGATATCGATTCCGCATCACTCCAATAACAGGCTGTAATCCCATAACCATTTTCATTCCGCACAGATTCCATTCCTAAATACCCCGGCTGATCTTTTACCATTTGATCTATTTTTTCAGCCATTTCGTTATAACCGTCATTGGAATTATTCACCCGCCGTGTGGTGAAAATGACCGCATAATATGGCGGTTTGGGTGTTTGACAAAAATTCATTTCCCAATAATGCTTAAAAATTCAGCTCTTGTTTCCGCAGATTTTCTAAATTGGCCCAGCATAGCTGAAGTGGATGCATAGCTATTTTGTTTTTCCACACCACGCATCTGCATACAGAGATGGCGGCCTTCCATTACAACTGCCACGCCAATTGGCTGTAGTACGTCTTCCAATGTGCTGGCTATCTGAGATGTTAACCGTTCTTGAAGTTGAAGCCTGCGAGAAAACATATCTACAATCCGCGGAATTTTTGATAGACCAATCACTTTACCATTGGACAAATAACCTATATGCGCACGACCAAAAAAAGGAATCATATGATGTTCACACATTGAGAAAAATTCGATATCTCTGACTACCACCATTTCACTGCAATCTTCATGAAATACTGCCTCATTAATAATATTATCCAAATCAGCGCGGTATCCTTCCGAGAAATATTCCCAAGATTTAGCGACACGATGTGGTGTTTTTAACAATCCTTCCCGGTTTGGATCCTCTCCAATTGTCTCAATTAAATTTTTTGTAATTTTTTCTAGTTGATCAAATTTATTCGTCATTACATCGCCTCCTAACTAAATGAAAGTTTTTCCTATTCATCATGAGCAATATCAATCTTTCCTTTTAATAAATAAATAATTCCATAGATGATTGGTGTATCGATTAATGCCATCATCATTTTAAACAACCAGCCATCTATAATTGCTGAAAATATTTGATCTGTTTCCCATACACCAACAAATAGGATACATATTACTATTGTTGTATCCACGAATTGTGAAGCTACCGTTGAACCATTATTTCTAAGCCATAAATGTTTTCCATTTGTCAACTTCTTCCAAAAGTGAAAAATTCTTACATCGATAAACTGAGCAAATAAATAGGCTATCATAGATCCCGCAATCAGCCTCCACGCATTTCGAAAGACCTGATTATAAGTAATATCATCAACGATTGAAGTTGGTATTGAGTTAAACTGACCTCCAAGCCATAAAAATAACAAAACAAATAATGATGCAATAAAACCTGAGAAAACCACGAGGTTAGCTTTTTTCTGTCCGTAAAGCTCTGAAATTAAATCTGTAACAAGGAATGTTAATGGATAAGGGAGAATACCAGCAGAAACAACAAATACCTTAAAACCAAAATCAACGGTTACAAATTTATTCGCAATCAAATTACATGTGACCAACGAGGCAATAAATATCCCGGCCAATATAAGGTATAAACGGTTTTTAAATTCCATTAACGATCACTTTGCGGGCCATAGTAATCCGTAAAAATTGTGGGTGTCTCTCTTAAACGAATTCTATGCAGAATAGCATCCTTTAAAAGCGGATTAATTTTCTCCCAAATAAACATGACCAAATTTTCCGAACTAGGTTGTTTATTCTTAAACCATTCAATTTCTTTTTCAATTTGACTGTGATCGAGCACACGAATCACATGTGTATCAACAATATTTTTTAAATAATTTAAATCAATGATGAACCCTGTTTCTGGGTTGATTTTTCCGGTAACCATAACTTCCAGTATATAATTGTGCCCATGCACTTTAGCATCAGCACCGAATATCTCCCGGTTCTTTTTTTCGGACCAATCAGAATGGCCGTATTGATGTGCAGCATTAAAGTGGAAAACTTTGGTTAAATATGGATTATTCATTTTATTTGTATGTTACAATTATTATTAACTAGTTAATTTAGATATTACTAACGGAAAATTCCTCTTTTTTCGATGATAATTATATTTTTGTCTCGACTGATGGACAAAAATGCGCAATAACACAGTCTTGGCATTGTGGACGTCGCGCAATACAGACAGCGCGGCCATGATCAATCACCATGTGAGTCAACTTAACCCAATCCTTCTCATCAAATAATTTCATCAGATCAAACTCAATCTTCTTTGCATCTTTTGTTGCTGTGAATTTGAGTAGATTCATGATACGCACCATATGGGTATCAACCACCATTGATGGTACATTATAAATCTCTCCCAAAACACAGTTAGCTGTTTTACGTCCCACGCCTGGAAGTTTTATAAGAGCTTCCATTTTATCAGGAACCTGACCACCGTTTTCTTCCACTATTTGCAAACTAGCTCCTTGAATACTCCGGGCCTTTTGATTATGATATCCGCAGGAATGGATATCTTTCGCTAATTCTGTTACATCACAATAAGCAAAATCTTCCAATGTCGAATATTTTTTAAATAACGATGAGGTTACCTGATTTACACGGTGATCTGTGCATTGAGCCGAAAGGATGGTGGCTATAAGCAGTTCATGGGGAGTGTTGTAATGCAGTGAACATTTGGCATTCGGATAGGCCTCATACAAGGCCTGTGCTATCAATGCCGCTCGGCCTTTTTTTTTCGTTTGGCTTTCTCTCATTTAGCTATTTCATGTATAACGCTCGGGATATTTTTCACCACTGATGCCGTGGTTAAAATCATATTACATCCAGCGGCTTTTAGTTTATCTTGGACATCCTTTGTGATTTTTTCCATATATCCCAATAGCATCATTCCAGAATGTCGATTTAGTTCCGATATAAATTGGACATTGCCAAATTTCTCATCATCCAGATCTATGATTCCAATTTGGCATCGATCAGGCAAATCGTAAATCGATTCGGCAAACGTTACATGCATATCGATGCCAGTTAGCTGGTTCGATAATTCCGTTCCTTTCTCGAAATCTTTCACAAACAGTGCAACATCCTTCATATTATTCTTTCAAACTGGGGACCAGGCCCCAATCAAATATTCGAGGATCGTCAATTTCTTCATATGCCAAAGCTACCGTTTTGATGTCCATTTTTAATTCATCCATATTGATTCCTCTTTGCAAATGCTGATACGGTTCGAATTTTTCACTGCATTTTTTCAAGAGACTCCGAGCACCATTCATATTACCGTTCCGTAAATGAACAAAACTTACCGAAAGCTGAATTAGTCCCTGGATAAATTTGCGGTCGGGTAAATTGTAATCGGACCAGAGGTCTTCCCAAGCTTCGTGGGCTTCAAAATAATCGCCCTTTTCATATTCCATTAATCCCTTTTGAAACAGAGCTTCTTTTTCCGCAGCTTCACTCACTGATGGTAACAGATTGTTTTAGTCGGTAGTGTCTACCATCAAATTGAACCGTACAGGCCTGGTGAATCGGATCATGTTCAAAAAATAGATGCCAATTTTCATCCACAGCCTTTGGCAGAAGCATTCTTTTCTCTTCAATAGTCAAGACAGGATGCATATCGTAGGCCATCACCCATGGCAAAGGAATATGAGCCGCCATTGGGACCAGATCCGCCACATAAATTATAGTATTGGAACTGTCTTGAATCTTGGGCATCATCATTCCAGTGGTATGACCATAGGATAATTCAATTTCAATGTTGGGCAAAAAGGGTTCTTTTCCATCCACCATCTTTATCATGCCATTTTCCGCGAGGATGGACCAGTCTGCTTCCATGAAACTCCCTTGGTCTTTTTCATTAGGAGAATTAGCCAGTTCCCAGTTTTCATTCTGCATCCAATAGATAGCGTTGGAAAAGCCCGGTTCCAGCTTTTCATCCACAATTTTTGTATTCCCGCCTATATGGTCAAAATGAAGGTGTGTACAAAATACATCCGTAATTTCTTCTGGTGTAAAACCATACTTTGCTAGGGAAGAATCCAAATTTACAGACTCCGTATCAATATCATACATCGTCTTGAATTTATCCTCCCATTTATCACCATTACCCGTATCAACAATGATTTTTCGATCGTGACCTACGAGCAGTAATGAACGGGTAACCATATGAATTCGATTTTTATCATCAGCGGGTGCTTCTTTTTCCCACAAGGGCTTTGGTATGATCCCAAACATAGCACCCCCATCTAGACCAAAGCGGCTAGTTTCAATGCTGTAAAGGTCATATCCACCGATTTTCATATCATTATTTCCCTTAAGTAAGATGAAATATTTAATAGATCCTTATTCGATGATACTTTGTTCAACAAATATCTAAGAGCCTCTAATTCAATGATTTGCAATTCCCATCCATGATTTGTGATCAATTTTTCAGCCATTTGAATAAAAAAGTTACCGCCATTTTTAAGATAATTCTCTAAACCTTTCATAACATTTTGATTGATTTCAATTTGATGATCAAATTTAGACTTACTGTACCAGTGGGAAAGTTCACGGCGATATCCAGAGATTCTGACATGTTCTCCCTCCCATAATCTGATAGCAGCAGTAAAAATTGAGATTGGAGAATCGGTTCTTTTTGTTAATATTGTATTCACTATCAACTCGGGATTGACGTTCTTTTTAGGATGGGGTTCAGGTAGCGGTGTTTTGACTATTTCTTTCAGCAAAGATCTGGAATATTGCCAGGTATTATTTACATCCTGTTGAAAAATATTAGCCCGTTGTAAGTGATATGCAAATGTACCTAAGCGGTCAAAATCCTGCAGTGCCACCTCAATAAGTAAATCGAGCCCTGCCAGACCATTTTCACTAACCCATTGAACGCGGGCGGCTTCTTTTTCCATTGCTAACGAATCCCCGCTTTGACAAGCATCCTCCAGATCAGCAATAAAAACCGTGTATCCTAACCCCTCTTTAGCTACTGCATCTAAGACAGCTTTATCGTCCTTTCTTTGTGGATATTTTTCTGCCAGAGCAGCCATGGAATCCAACAAACGCTGGGAGGGATTTTGGCGATCATCTCCAATGATATTTTTCAGGGCATTTAGTACAATAATTGGGTGCTTGTTAGAGGATCCATCATAAATCGAAGCAACACTACGGTCAAAATAAGATTTAATGGTTTTGGTTAAAGACATAGATAAAACAACTCAAGTGGTACTTATAACTTAGTTCCTGATATTATTATTCTACTTTTTTTTCTCTTTTTTTGGTGCATCAAGGTCAAAGAAAATGCTAAAGGACATACCTGTAAGGCGTGAATATTCCGATGGGAATCCAGTTGATTTATCTTTCATCGGTTTATCGGAGAATCGAGATGATACCCCCTCAGCTGTTGGATCCCATTTTGGATTAAAAAGTTCTGTGATTGGAATGGATGTAGGATCATGGAAATAACCCATTTCAAATCCCCAGCGTGGGTTCCGTTGCATACCAAACAATATACCAATGCGGTTGCTGGTATGATTTGTAATACCATTTGAAATAATCATTCCCCTAAGACCCCACCAACGGGATTTCACAAACTTATCAGATCCTATTTTAGTCTTAAATTTGTAATAAGTTGCATCCACGTTAAAGTTTGGATTTACCGACCAAGCCAGATTAATCATATCCCATTTATTTTCTTTTTGATAAAGTACTCGACTATAATCTATACCTGTGCCATAAAAAGGCAGACCCAAACGCACACCAATTTCACTTTTATCCGATATCCCTTGTCGATACCATAAATAAGGAAAAACATTTTCTGTAGAAAAGGCATATCCTTTTTTGGCTTTACCCACCTCTGGTAAATGGGGATTGATGGTTGGATGGGACGCACATCCAACCATTAAGAGCATACAAAAACTGATGGGTATGAACCGTCTCATGATTAATGTGAAGAGAAAAAACTTAACGCAGAAAAGAGAACACTATCCTCCCTCAGGTCGATCCAGGGCTTTTCGATCTGGCTGAGGAGGCAGATTTACAATTTGATCGGCATAATAGTTACCGATATGAGCAATAACATCTTTCACCGATACTAAGCCGAGTATTTTATTATCTGATCCAAGCATTGGGATATGACGAATACCAAATACATGCATTTTATTCAAGGCATAAGCAATCGGATCATCCGCCTGCAAGGTTTCAGGATTGGATGTCATAAAATCATCAATAACTTCCTTTTCCATATCTAAACCTTTTGCGATAGCCCGAAGAAGAAAATCCCTTTCAGTCATAATACCTACAATTTCATTATTGGATTCTACCATTACACAACCAACTTTTTGATCACGGAGAGTACTGATAACGGACTGAAGTTTTGTCCCTGTTTGAACTATCGGATGCGCTCTTAAATTTAAATCTGAAATGGGATCATCAAGGGATAATGCTTTATTTATGGGCGAGTCAGATTCCTTTTCTAATTCATCCATACGGGATAATTCATCATCAAATTCATTATTCATATTCATTTCTCTTATTTCTTGGAATCTACACTATCCCATGAGAGTTCACAAATTTGATTATGTATTTTGTTTGATCCAGTCAGTAGTAACAGATTTAGGGCGAGTAATGGGAATACCAAGAGCCCGGTTTATAACCATTTGAGAAATCATCCCCATCGTACGGGAAATGCTGAATAAAACAGTATAATAATTGAATTCCGTTAAACCATAATAATAAAGTAGTGATCCAGAAACCGCATCCACATTAGGCCAAGGGTTTTTCGCTTTCCCCTGCTCATTAAGTACAGGAGGAACAACTTCAAAAAGCGCACGAACAATTGAGAAAATATCGTCATCTGTAATATGATCTTTGCCAAAAGCCATAAAAGCAATAAAACGCGGATCTGGGCAGCGCAATACGGCGTGACCATAGCCAGGAATAACCTGTCCACTATTCAAGTGATCCCAACAAAATTGTTTCAGTTTTTCTTGGGATGGACATCCATCAAAATGATCCCGCACCTTAAGAACAAATTTTAAGCATCCTTGATTGGCCAAACCATGGAGTGGTCCTGCCAATCCATTTAGACCCGAAGCTACAGATAGATAAGGAGACGATAACGCAGAAGAAACCGTTAGAGAACTGAATGCACTGACGTTACCACCTTCATGATCACAATGAAGCATAAGGTATAGGCGCATCAATTTTTTAAAATCATCATCTTCAATTCCCAACATATGCGCAAAATTTTCTGCCCAATCCAGTGAATTATCAGGTGTAATGCGATCTCCCTTGCTAAAACGTATGCGGTATATACCAGCCGCTATCACCGGGAGTTTAGCAATCAGACGTATTCCATCTTCCAGTGTCCATTTCCAATAATCTGTTTTGGGAATACCTTCATCATATTTTCTGGCGAAAAGACTATCTACCTGCATACTTTGAATTGCTGTCGTCAACATCGTCATTGGATGTGAATCTGGCGGCATAGCTTTAAGAACCTGCCACACGTAGCTAGGAACATCTTGATGAGTTTTAAAATTATTTTGTATATCTCCTAATGCATCATCATTAGGTAAATCGCCAGTGAGCAAAAGATAAAAAACTTCTGCGGGAGATAGATGTGTAATATCTAATAACGGATGACCACGGATAATCAGTCCAGTATCAGGCGACACGGATGAAGTTTCACATGTAAGTCCTTTAATGCCCCGCATTCCTCCATAAGCCTGAGATACGGACACTTCACTGATTTTAACATCACCTTTTTCATTTATAATGGAATGAATTTCCTTCTGCCATCGGGGTATTTTTTCTGATAGTACTTTCTGAAGCATATCGGCCTTAATTCAAAAGATTAAGTCTAAGTTGAAATGTAATTTAGGTAAAATTGATGAAAAAAATTTCGACTATTCAGTAAGAAATTTAATATAATCATCAATATTTGATAAGACAACATCCGCTACTTCACATACACTATTCCGGCGAATATTTTCAATAAAGGAAAAAAACTTTTTTGCTGGTCCTTCGGACTTGATTTGATAATCGGTATATCCGTCTCCTATTACATGTATTTCACCAGCTAAACCCAATGCATTTACCTGGGCAACTTTCCCCCCGGACTGTGCCATAATATTTTGAGAGTCCACATGGGCAATCCTACTTGTTCCCTTATAAACAAATTTATTGGCAAAAACCTGATCTTCAAGTATGCCATATTCCGAGACAATTGGGATAATCATTTCATAAAATCCACCAGAAATAATCAAAATATTCTGTGCATTTTCCATCAAAAATTGTTTATTACGTTTAAATGACGGGGTTACTTTTTTCGCTAAAACAATATTCGCCGCATGAATATCTTTTTGATTTATATTGAGCAATTTCAACCTTTTTGATAAAGATTCATCAAAGGGGATACTTCCTTCCATCCCGGCACGAGTAATCGCCCTGATCGTTTCCAAGCGTTGGGTGCTTTCTGGATTATCTTTCAGAACTATATGCGCCAATTCATCCAAGGATTCCACGGTGACAAAAGTGCTGTCAAAATCGATAATCAAATAATCGGGAAACACAGAATATTATTTGAACCAGTCTGAATCGACCAGTATGCGGGCCTTTTCTAGGTCCTCAATAAAATCAATTTCAATACATGGTAAATCAGAAACATCTTCATAATAAACCGGATGCTCAGACATTAATGGGTGGATGGCTGCTTCAAAATAATCTGCTGTACCTCCAGCAGTGATAAGATGATCCAGCGAATTTTGAAATGCTGTTGAGAATTCGGAAGAAAATTTAGCCACACCAATAAATTCACCTAGGGAGTTATCTTCAATCAGTTCTTTCCCAATCGCCACGAGTCGATTCTGATTACCTTCAACCACTTTGACCTCTTCACGTCCACAGGGTTTTATTTCAACTGCCAGCACTGTATCGTGAGATGATCGGATTACACGGCTTAATACTTCCTGAGGGTAAAGAACGTCAGCATTCATGAGTAAAAAGGGCTGATCTTTTATTAAATCGCTACACAGGTGAAGTGAATAAGCTGTGTTTGTTTCGAAATAGTGATGATTGATTACAAATTCACAATTGATATCTGGAAAATTATTTCGTACATATGCAATAATTGATTCACGGTAATAACCAACCACCATAATAATATCAGAAATACCTGATGATTTTAGCGCTTCCATCTGCCGGTCCAAAATTGTCTTACTCCCGACTTCAAGAAGGCATTTGGGAATGGTGTATGTAACCGGATAAAGACGGCGCGCAACACCAGCGGCAAGGATGATTGCTTTCATAAGTGATGAAATTACCGCCGATAGTTCTTCTGATGAAAAATAAATTATCAGTTTAATTTCTCTCCCTGTATTTCAACTAAAATAGGCACTTTCAATATGACGCGATTAACTATTTTCTACTTCCTGAATTGGTTTGCACTACTAGTATATATTTTTAATGGTTCCATTTATCTAAGTCGCGGAGATATGGGAGCATTTCAAATCTTAATGGCCTTTAATACATCATTATTTTTAGTCATTGTCATTAAAGCTGTAACGAAAGGGATTGCCAAGCTTTTTCAATCTGACGAATATGTTTTTCGCTATCTAGCAATAGGGTGTTTTGTATTCACCTATATCTTTACCAATATTGATACCAAAGTGCTTTCCATTTATCGTGATCATTTTAATGTGAAGCTATTT
>LUMJ01000102.1_pt2 | contig 41358 bp, 46 predicted proteins | sample 729631 | NCBI WGS metagenome assembly LUMJ01 (sample SAMN03860266, study PRJNA289734) | marine metagenome | biome: seawater column; feature: ocean; material: water; isolation source: Red Sea water column Station 22 - depth 500m | place: Saudi Arabia: Red Sea | collected 2011-10-15 | depth 500 m
GTATTTGTATTCAATCTTGGTAGGATTAAATTGTATTAATTCTTCAAAAATTACATCTGTATTAAAATCTCCACATGTGTATACATCTAGTTGCATTAGACCTGGGTCTTCTTCATCCCAACAGTGTAAAGCGATATGAGAGGTTTCAATAATAACTAAGCCAGTCAAACCTCTATTACCAGGAATATCCAGATACGTTGTAATTGGGCCCTGACATATTTGCATGCCAATCTTGTTGACTAATTCCGTTAACCATGTATGAGCCCATTTTTGGTCATTGGGTGTTTTACGTGTTTCGGCTCTTATAATGAGATGTTTGTGAACTACTGGCATTTCTATCTCCTAGTAAATAGATTGTTAGATACTTTTGCAAAAATACTATTATATTTAAGTTTTCTTCTGAAAATAGATAAAAAAAAAGAAGATTATTAACTATCTGTCTCTAACAATCACTGAGCCCTAAATCAATCTAGTAGATTTCTAGGGTCAATTTAAATTTAGGCTATTCTTCTACAGGTGTGCCCAGGTCAAATGTGTCATCAGGAAAATATTTACTAAGCCTGACATCTGATGCCCTAGCATGACCCTCCATTCCTTCCAATCTAGAAATCCTAGATGATGTTGGAGCTATCTGCCGAGTTGATTCACGATCCATTCGCTGCCAAGTTAGTACCTTTAAGAATTTGTGAGCAGATAAGCCACCTGAATAACGACCCGCAGCTTTAGTCGGTAATATATGATTAGGACCTGAGGCTTTATCACCAAAAGTAACTGTCGTTTCTTCACCTAAAAACAAAGAACCATAGCAAGTTAAATTATCAAGCCACCAGTCAAGATTCTTGCAATGAACCTCGAGATGTTCTGATGAATATTCATCAGAAATTTGAACAACCTCTTCTTGAGAGTCACACAAAATCACTTCACCATAATCTCGCCAAGCACAATAAGCAGCATCTTTAGCTGTAGGGGGTAATTTTTCGATATATTGAGGTACCAGTTTCATTACCTTTTCAGCCAATTTTTTTGATGTTGTAAATAGCCATCCAGGAGATTCATGGCCATGCTCCAGTTGCCCCACCAGATCAATAGCAACAACCTCGGCATCAGCAGTTTCATCGGCAATAACAGCTACCTCTGAGGGTCCCGCAAAAACATCAATACCAACCTTACCAAACAATACTCTTTTCGCTTCTGCTACAAATTTATTACCAGGTCCAACAATAATGTCAGCTTTTTTACCTGTAAATAATCCATAGGCCATACTGGCGATTGCTTGAACACCACCTAGTGTCATTATATGATCTGCACCAGCGGTCTTCATTGCATACAACACGTAAGGATGAACACTTTTGCCTTGGAAAGGTGTAGAAGCTGCAACAATGCATGGAACACCTGCAGCTTTTGCTGTAGCAATACTCATATAAGCCGACGCAATATGAGCGTATCGTCCAGTTGGAACATAACACCCAGCAACATTAACAGGTAACAATCTTTGTCCCGCCTCAACGCCATTGTTTTTGGTATAGAACTCAACTACAGAATCTCGCTGAGCTTTTGCAAAGTCGTAAACTTGTTTGCAAGCAAAATCAATATCATCTTTAACGCTTTGAGAAACTCTGGTTGTAATAGCATCAATTTCAGATTTGGAAAGCAAAATGTTGCCATGCCAATTATCTAGCTTAGCAGCATAGTCAAGAACAGCTTGCTCACCATTTTTGTCAATGTTAGTAAGCATATCATTGACAACTTTTTGGGCTTCTAATGCATTTGATTCGGCCGATTTTTTCGCTTTTTTTAAGTAGATCATAGTATCTTTATTTGTTATACACTTTCATGTAAGTCAGTCAGAAAAAATTCTTGATGTTCTGAAAAAATATTAATGATACATTAATCTGTAATTACCAATAAGATGTTAATCAGATATGGTTTTAAAACTAGTAATAACTCTTGTAAAAGTGTATATTTGCATGAAAATACTAATGAAATCATGAAAAAAATATCATTAATATTATTTCTTTTTTTCTTGTCAAACCAGGGTTTTACAAAAGTTGGTGATGTCTATTATTGTGAAATGACACAGGCTATTGAATTAAAGGAAGGAAAGCTGATTAACTATATCCCCCAAAAGTTCAAATTTACAATTGAATCTGAAAACATTATTAGGTTTGGTTTAGATGATAATTATTTTAAAGGTAGTGCATTTAAGGTAATAGAATTCTCAGATAATGGAGAACAATTCTATGGTGATAATTTTGAGTATTCCTATGGTGATTTTTATTTCGCCGAAGTATTTAGATGGCTCTCTACTGATGTTGATAAATTAACAGCAACAGCTGTTAGCGCAACGTGTGCCATTCTTGAAGATTACTCAGTTTAGTTTGCAGTTTGTATTATTGACCTTATTTAAATGTGGATGATAATTTTGACGAATAGTCAATCAAGGTATACAATCGAGTTAGCACTCTAGGATAAATAACTGATTCTGGTATTGAATTTTCGTGCTAGTGCTGAACTAAATATAGATTTCACAATCAGAGTTTTCTGTTGATTATCTAATTTATATCCTTGAGTGTTTATTTATTGTGAGATATAAATAGGAGGAGATAGATTATGTTTAGAAAGAAATTAATATTTATGATGATAGCAACATTCGTTGTTTTTACGACTTCGAGTTCAGTTGTTGCAGATGAAAAAGTCATCAAGTGGAAACTTGCAATGACTTGGCCAGATGGCTTACCACCTTTTGCTTGGACTGTTGATCGTTTTGCTGATAATGTAGAGACGATGAGTGGTGGCCGAATGACAATTCGTGTTGATGACAAAAATAAACACAAAGCTGCCTTGGGCATACTTGATATGGTCAAAGCTGGTCAGTATGAAATGGGTCATTCAGCTTCTTATTATTGGAAAGGTAAGGACATTAATACTATGCCATTTACAACCATGCCTTTCGGTATGACAACTGCTGAGCAAGATGCATGGTACTACTATGGTGGTGGTGAAGCGCTCGCAAAAGAAGTGTTTGACAAACATGGAGTTAACCAGTATCAAGGTGGTAGTACGGGTAATCAGATGGGTGGTTGGTTCCGCAAGGAAATCAATTCTGTTGAAGACCTTCAAGGTCTGAAGATGCGAATTCCTGGTTTTGCCGGAGAAGTATTGGCTGAACTTGGTGTTGCAGTAACTAACCTACCTGCGGGTGAGTTATATACGGCACTTGAGCGAGGAACCATTGATGCGCTTGAGTGGGTTGGTCCTGGTATGGATATTAATATGGGCTTTCATAAGGTTGCACCATATTATTACACTGGTTGGCATGAGCCTGCAACAGACTTACAATTCTTAATCAACCAAGATGCTTGGAATGAACTACCGGCTGATTTACAAGCTATTGTTGAAAATGCTATGGTTGCTTCCAAGGCACATATGTATTGGGAGAACTTTGCAATGAGTGCCGAAGCTTGGTCTAAGATGGGAGAGGATTACCCTAACATTAAAGTTAGGTCATTCCCACCAGAAGTAATTGCTGAGATGAAGGCTGCTAATGCTCGACTTATAGCCGAAACTTCTGCCAAGGATCCAATGTTCAAAAAGATCATGGATTCTCAAGCGGAATTTATGGCAAAGGCTCGAGAATGGACAAAAATGTCAGATTATTTGTACTTGAAAGATAATCTCGAGTAATTTAAATCTTATGTGTTTTATAATGCCCGCTATAAACGCGGGCATTTTTATTTTTATAAAGAGTGAAATCTATGCAATGGATTGAATCAGTTTGCAATAAATTTTCTAAATACTTAGGTATTTTTGTTGCGTTTCTGCTCATCATAATGATGATCAATGTTGCTTTTGATGCTTTGAATCGCTACCTAATGAACTCCAATTCTGTTGCTTTACAAGAAATGGAATGGCACCTATTTTCAGTGATTATATTGTTGGGGTTATCTTATACACTGAGTGAAGAAGGCCATGTACGTGTTGATATTTTGTATTCGAAGTTTAGCGCCAAAAAGCAAGCCATCATCAATATGGTTGGTGTCATTACATTTGTGCTACCACTCAGCCTATTAGTAGCATTCGGCTCGCTTGGTTTTGTCAAAGAGGCATACATTTTTATGGAACAGAGTGGTGATCCGGGCGGCTTGCCTTATCGGTTTATTATCAAGGGCTTAATACCAACAGCGTTTTTTATTTTAATATTCATGTCAGTGGGCTATTTTGCTCGTAATTATAACCACTTAAAAAGACTTAATTCAAGGTCTGAATCATGATCGGGCTTTTGATGTTTTTTACTGGTTTGGGAATGCTATTTATTGGCTTTCCAGTTGCATTTACTTTCGGTGCTGTGGCTGTATTCTTTGGTATGGCTGCTGGCATTATCGAGGCTTTTAGTGATGGTGAGTTATTTATCGACGGTATCGATAATGGTTTGATGATGTTTGCGATGATGCCTCATCGTATTTGGAGCATTATGAACAACACCATTTTGATGGCTATTCCTTTATTTATATTAATGGGCTTGATTCTCCAAAAAACCAAATTAGCAGAACGCTTACTTGAATCGATGGGTTATTTATTTGGCGAAATTAGAGGAGGTCTTGCTATCAGCACCGTTTTGGTGGGCTCTTTGTTAGCTGCATCTACAGGTGTTGTGGGAGCTAGTGTTGTAGCGATGGGCGTTATTTCCTTGCCAGTAATGTTAAAGTACAATTATTCAAAACATCTTTCGACTGGAACAATTTGTGCTGCAGGCACTTTGGGGCAAATTATTCCACCTTCTATTGTTCTTATTATATTGGGAGATGTTTTTAACGTGCCTGTTGGAGACTTATTTAAAGCTGCACTGATTCCAGGTCTAGTTCTGGTTGCAGCTTATGTAGTTTATATTTTAGTAGCAGCTTATGTAAAGCCTCAAATCGGCCCATCAGTTAAGCTTGAGGGGCAAGAGGGTATAAGTAAGAAAAAACAAATTATGTCAGCGTTATTTTCTATTATTCCGCCTTTATCATTAATTGTTATCGTCCTAGGTTCTATTTTTGCAGGTATTGCAACCCCTACGGAATCATCCGCGATTGGGTGCACTGGTGCTGTAATACTGGCAATCTTATATAGAAAGTTTTCATTTACAATGTTGATGGAATCTTCCAAGGAAACGGTAAAAATAACGGCAATGGTTTTTGCTATTTTGATTGGAGCAACTGCATTTTCTATGGTATTTACCTACACAGGAGGTGATGCGTTGGTTGAACAGTTTATGCTCAGCTTACCGGGCGATAAATGGGGTTTTATAATTATGGCGATGCTAGCTATATTGGTTCTAGGGTTTTTTATAGATTTTGTAGAAATTTCCTATATTATCGTGCCAATACTGGTTCCTATTTCAGAAGTTATTGGTATCAACCCTATTTGGTTTGCAATCTTGATTGCAATGAATCTACAAACCTCTTTTTTAACTCCACCCTTTGGTTTTAGCTTATTTTATCTAAAGGGAGTATCCCCAAAGGGTATAAAAACAACGGATATATATACAGGAGTAATTCCTTTTATCATAATACAAGTTCTTGTACTGACCTCTATTGTTGTGTATCCAGATTTATATGGTAGTTTCATATATTGATTCTAGGGATTTTAAAATAGACACCAAACTATGGAAATCTAGTTTATTAAATTTATGTTTTCAAGAAAATTAAAAACCACTTGGATGATTCGTAAATTTGGTTTCTTTAAAGTGCCGCTGATTTGGCTTTGTAATCCTAAAGTGATTGAACATACTGATGAGAGAATTGAAGTGGTAATCCGTTTAAGGCGTCGTACAAAGAATCATTTAGGGAGTATGTATTTCGGTGCTTTAGCAATCGGTGCAGATATTACGGGAGGATTTCTTGCAATGGATCCGATTAGGGAAAGTGGACGAAAAATTCATCTTATTTTTAAGGACTTCAAAGCGGATTTTTTAAAACGCCCGGAAGGGGACGTTCACTTCTACTGTAATGACGGTATAGCCATAAGAGAGCTGGTTGAAAAGACTGTTGAGACCGGTGAAAGGCATAACTATAAATTGAATATTGAGGCTATCGTACCTTCATTATCGATGGATGTCGTTGCAAGGTTTGAACTTACATTGTCGTTGAAAGATAAAACTTTAGAATAGTTGTAACCTTGTAGTTTCTATATAATGAATTTCGAGATCGAAGTAGTATGATTTAGAGAAAAAAAATGCCCTATATAGTAAACGATAATTGTATCAAATGTAAGCACTTAGATTGTGTTGAAGTATGCCCAGTAGATTGCTTCCACGAAGGCGAAAATATGCTGGTTATTAACCCGGAAGAATGTATCGATTGTGATGTATGTGTGCCTGAATGTCCAGTCGAAGCTATAGTGTCTGATAACGATCCAGCTGCCGCTGAGTGGCTAGATTTCAACAGAAAATATAGTATTGAGATGATGTGGCCAGTTATTACTGAAAACGGAGATCCAGATCCAGAGCATGAAAAATATCACCCAGATAATTTTCCAGATGGAAAGATGCATTTATTTTCTGAAAAACCAGGCCAAGGAAGCTGATTTACTTCCATCAATAAATAATTGCTACACAATTACGCGTAATCTTTTATCGAGTATCTGCACTTCAAGATTTCGAGTTTGGGGATAAGGTATTTCACCATCAGCTTCAACCACAAAAGGCCGCTGTGACTTAATGTCTACTCGACGAGCTTTATAGTTCTTCAAAATGGGTTCATTGACATGAGTCCCTTTCATAATTTTTGGAATCAAACGTAAGATTTTGAGTCTACCAACACTCTGTGTCACCATCACATCAAGCAAGCCGTCATCTACCTGGGCTTCAGGACAAACCCAAAAACCACTGCCAAAACAGCGTCCATTGGTAATTGCCGTCATCGTTGTCGATTGCTCGAAAGCTTCTTGGTCATCAATCTGAATTCTGATCTTTGGTATACGATAATCAATCAGTGTCTTCATAATCGCGGCAAGATAAGCCGTCATACCAGTAAGAAAACTCGGAACCTTGGTAAAGTTAAGTGCGGCTTGTGCGCCAAAGCCAATATCCATACCATTCATAAAATACTGTGGTTGATTGTCTTGAACTGAGGTCGATTGATCACCTGACATGCGAGCAACATCAAACAGTTTTGTCTGCCCTTTATTAATTTTTTTAATCGCTAAATGCCAATCAAATACCTTGCCGCCAATTGTGGTTTGTGGTGGAATCATTTTGGCAAAATCGTCACCATTTCCAAGTGGTACGACACCTAGAGCAATGGTTTCGCCTTCGCTTGAAGCACGTAGCAGCCCGTTAACAACTTCATGAACCGTACCATCGCCTCCAACGGCGACAACTGTCGAGTATTTCGTTGCCGCTTTTTCAGCTACATTCATTGCATCAAGTGGTGCAGAGGTAGCGGCCACATCAAATTCAACACCGGCGTTAATCAATGCTTGCTGAACCATTGGCCAGTGCTTTTTAACACGGCCTCGCCCAGCTATCGGGTTATAAATAACGAGAATTGATGGCATTTTATGAGTTTATACTATCACTAAAAATATTGATATCAATTTACCCACTATAAGAAGTAACAGTAAGAGTAGACTACATGACTAAAAATTTTTTCTCCAGACCCTTTACTCAACAAGAGTCTATCAGTCAAGAGGCGATTGATGCGGCTACTGAAGTACTTAAAACGGGCAGGTTACATCGATACAATACAATTGAAGGTGAACCTTCACAGGTCTCACTGTTGGAACAGGAATATGCCAACTATCAAGGTAGTCGATACTGTCTAGCTTGCGCATCTGGGGGTTATGCACTCAGTATTTCATTGAAAGCAGCAGGTCTAGAGTCTGATGAATATGTTTTAACCAATACGTATACTTTGGCTCCAGTACCGGGAGCTATCTCAAATGCTGGTGGTAGGCCTATTTTTGTAGAGATCAATGAAAATCTTGTACTTGACTTGGAAGACCTTGTACAGAAAGCCTCTTCAAGTGGTGCTCGTTTTTTACTGCTATCGCATATGCGAGGCCATATTGTTGATATGAAGAAATTGATGCATATTGTGAAGGAAAAGAATTTGATTTTAATTGAGGATTGTGCTCATACTATGGGTGCAAAGTGGGAGCAAAAGAAAAGCGGAAATTTTGGTTTAGCTGCCTGTTTTAGTACTCAAACTTATAAACACCTGAACTCAGGAGAGGGTGGTCTTATAACCTCAGATAATGCTGAATTTATGGCGCGTGTGATTGTACTGTCAGGTTCTTATATGTTTTATGAAAGACATGGAGCTGCGCCGGAGACGGAAGTTTTTTCAGAGATTCGTCTACAAACCCCCAATTGTTCAGGTCGAATGGATAATCTTAGAGCGGCAATTCTTCGCCCACAGTTAAATTCTCTGGAAGCAAATATCAAACGCTGGAACAAACGTTATCAAATTGTTGAACAAAAACTTCAAAAAGTTACCGGTGTCGTTCTGCCAGTGCGTCCTAAAAAAGAGAGCTATGTTGGGAGTTCTATTCAGTTTAGAATTCCCGGAATTTCTCACACCGACTCTAAGAAATTTATTGAATCTTGCAAAAAACTTGGTGTGGAGATAAAGTGGTTTGGTGATGACAACCCTGCTGGATTTACCAGTAACCATAAAAGTTGGCATTACGTCAAAAGACAAAAGTTAGAAAATTCTGACAGAATCCTTTCTGGATTATTTGATCTGAGATTGCCGTTAACATTTTCACTCGATGACTGTTCAATGCTATCTGACATTATCAGTGAATGTGTAAAAGAGTTTATCTATGATGATTCAAAAGTGAATTAATTTGTCTTTTTATATAGATTATGAAGCCTAATAATGTTGTTGCAGCGATAATAAAAAAAGACAATTCATATTTAATTGCTCAGAGAAATAGAAATAAATATATGTCTTTTAAATGGGAATTTCCTGGAGGTCAAGTTGAGCCTAATGAAACTTTTCATGAAGCACTAGCTAGAGAAATTCAAGAGGAATTAAATATTAGTATTAATATAGATGAAAAAATTGCTGAAGAAAGATATAAAGATGATGAAATCGATATTATTTTGCATTATTACTTATGTTCAAAGAAAAGTGGCACCATTAGACTTAATGAACATGAAAATATTGCTTGGATAGAAAAGAAAGATTTTGATAAATATGATTTTGTTGTAGGTGATGGAAACGTTTTATCACTCCTTTAGTATAGATATTGCAAAGCAAATATAGCCCTTTGTCTTTTATTACTAGTATTTACATACATCACTATATAGATTGATCATCACTTATAGTGAATCTACTAAAAAGTTTTCCTTTTTGATTTGCGGTATTGTTCCATCGTTTCATCGACAGTAGTTGCGCTATTTAGACTTAAACTTGGAGTTGTCTCTTTCAGTTCTATCAGATGGTCTGACCATTCTTGCATCATAGTTCTTCGCTCCTCTATAAGGCTAGAGTTGTTATAAGCTGGTGTTATTATGCTGGATTTTGTGATTGCTAATTGAACCTCAATAACATCATTTCTATAACCAAGCTCATGCAATCTGATGGCAGCCATTTGTCTGAAGCCATGTGTTGTGAACGTAAATTTATCAATACCTAAACTCCTTATTGCAACAAGTAGGGCATTGGTTGTAATACTAGCGTTTTTATTTCTTGGAGTGGGAAAAACATAGTTACTTCCTGTATTAATCTGACTTAAGTTTTTTAGGGTTGTAAATACCTGAGTGCTCATAGGCACCAGATGAACTTTGTTCGTTTTCATTCTTTCAGCATTAATATGAATAAGCCTTGCTTCAAAATCAACTTCACTCCATAACAAACCTGTTAGTTCACCCGGTCTTAAAAATACATGAGGTGCTATTGTTAGGGCGGCATTAACTTCATCGCTTCCTATGTGTTTGTCAAGCATATTAAGTAACAATCCAATCTCCTTTGGATCTGTGATAGTAGCATGATGTTTGGTGGGTTTCTTTTGAAAGATATCGTTGGGTAAATCTCTAACTGGATTAACCGTAATAATTCCCATACCAACGGAATGCGAAAATACACCATTAGCAATAACTTTAATCTTTTGTAGGGTATCCAACAAACCTTTGTCTTGGATTTGAAGAAGTAATTTAAGCATATCTGGAGAGCTAATTTCATCGATAGGCATTTCACCAATAGCGGGAAGTAAGTAGCGATTGGCTCTTTGAAGGGTATCTTCAGCATAACCCGGCGACCATTCGTCCTTCTTATTATTGAACCAATTAAGAAACATACCCTTAAAAGATATTTCATCCGGATTATCTTTATAGTTATCGATTTTTGGGTATTTAGGGTTTAGTCCTTGTCTAAGAAGTTTCTTGTTTCTATCTCTAGCTTTTCTAGCATCTAACAGAGATATTTCAGGATAGGATCCTAATGCAATCATTGTAGCTTTATTGTTAAATCTATATCTATGTCGCCAAAGCTTTGAACCGTTAGGATTAATTTCTATACATAAACCATGAGAATCGGAAACACGATAAAGTTTATCTTTTGGCCTAAAGTTTATAATTTGAGTGTCGTTAAGCATTAAATGAGTAGATTAATACTATTTATAACAAAAACAATATCTACTCACAATTCTACTATTTTTTATTTAGTAAGTAAAGGAATAATTATGAAGTAGTAAGAAAAAAAATCCTAAAATACATAAAATTATAAGAGTTTACAAACTATTTGGTTGTTTATGAGAAGTAGAGAAAATAATGTATGGTGGAGATGGGGGGAGTTGAACCCCCGTCCGAAAACCTTCAGTCAAGAAGTCTACATGCTTAGTTTAGGTCTATTGATTTAACTTTTTACCACCCGACCAACAGGGATGTATAAAGCGATTTTAGATTGGGTTTTAACCCTATTACCCTAAAAAAATAATAGTGGCGAGTCTGTAAGCGACCGTTATCCCAAAAGCACAGACAACTTCTAAGTAACGGTTAGCATTATGCTGCTAAAGCGTAGTTGTCTTCGTTTGCAACTATTATTTAAAGAACGTTTTTACGAGCAATCTTTATCCTCGACATGCATCCTTGAAATCCAACTCCTCGTCGAAGCCAGTCATCCCCAGATGCTCATATTATACGCGTTATTATGAGAGTTTAACTAATTGTAACTCGGGCGAATTTTCTTTTACCAACCTGGTACACTGAGGTGCCTATTGATGGCTCAAGATCTTTGTCGGTAATTTTTTCGCCGTCCATTTTAGCTGCTCCTTGCTGAATCATACGGAATGCTTCTGAAGTAGAACTCACTAAGTTTGAGTCTTTTAGAAGGTTGGCAATCTTGATTCCATTTGGAAAGCTAAATTCGTCCATCTCATCGGGAGTTTTGTTCTTGGCAAATCTATCGATAAAGTTTTTTTGAGCTTGTTTTGCTAGTTCATTGTCATGGAAGCGCGTAATAATCTCCTCTGCTAGGCGAAATTTAATGTTTCTCGGGTTTTCACCATCTTTCACTTCTTGTTTCCAGGATTCAATCGTTTCGATTGACTCAAAACTTAAAAGCTCAAGATAGCGCCACATGAGATCGTCTGAGATGGACATGATCTTGCCAAACATACTATCGGGCGACTCATCAATGCCAATATAGTTATCAAGTGATTTGCTCATCTTTTGGACTCCATCAAGACCCTCCAATAATGGCATTGTAAGAATCACTTGAGGTTCTTTTCCGGCCTGTTTTTGGAGATCTCTTCCCACTAAAAGGTTAAATTTTTGGTCTGTTCCGCCAAGCTCCATATCTGCCTGAAGTGCAACCGAGTCAAAACCTTGAACTAGTGGGTAGAGGAATTCATGAATTGAAATTGCTTGTTCAGACTTATAGCGTTTGGAAAAATCGTCTCGCTCCAGCATTCTTGCAACCGTTTGCTTAGAGGCTAAAGAGATCATATCCGCAGAGCTCATCTTGCTCATCCATTCAGAATTGAAAGCTATCCTTGTTTTGTCCTTATCAAGTATCTTGAAGACTTGTTCTTCATAGCTTTTCGCGTTTTCTAGTATTTCTTTTTTGGTGAGTGGCTTTCGAGTGACATCTTTACCGCTTGGGTCGCCAATCATTCCAGTAAAGTCGCCAATCAAGAAAATGATCTCATGGCCAAGATCTTGTAGTTGCTTCATCTTGTTCATTACAACTGTATGTCCAAGGTGTATGTCTGGCGCGGTCGGATCAAAGCCTACCTTGACCCGTAGAGGTTTATTTTTTTGCAGCTTTGTCCTTAACTCATCAAGAGGCAATATTTCATCTGCACCTTTCTCAATAATGGTTAATGCGTCTTGAATTGTCATAATTATGCCACTCTATGGTCTTGTATGTCCGTCACCTAAGACGATATATTTTTGTGAGGTTAGGCCTTCAAGTCCAACAGGACCACGAACATGAAACTTGTCTGTACTGATCCCAATCTCTGCACCTAAGCCATACTCAAATCCATCGGCAAATCCTGTCGAAGCGTTAACCATCACTGATGATGAGTCTACTTCGGCTAGAAATTTTTTTGCTTTTGTTTTGTTCTCTGTCACGATAGTGTCGGTATGAGCAGACCCGTATCTCTCGATATGTGAGATAGCCTCATCCAATGAACTCACAATTCTGATTGATAGGATTGGAGCAAGATACTCTTCGCTCCAGTCATCTTCCGTTGCAGCAATGATTTGATTGGAACGTTTCTGCGCTCCTTGACATCCACGCAATTCGACTCCCTCTTCAACATACAAGTCAATCAGCTGTTCAAATGTAGCAGAATCCAAATCCTGATGAACCAGCAATGTTTCAGTAGCATTACAGACTCCATATCTTCGAGTTTTGCCATTAAAGGCAACATCTATGGCTTTTTGAGAATCAGCCTCTTTATCTAGGTAGGTATGACATACGCCGTGAAGGTGTTTAATGACAGGCATCCTGGCATTAGTACTCACATTCTCAATTAAGCCTTTGCCGCCTCTCGGAATGATAGCGTCAACATAATCGCTAGCTTGAACAAGTTTTATCACTGCCTCACGGTCGGTGATGTCAATGAGTTGTACTGCATCAGGACTGATGCCAGCTTCAATTAATCCATCTTTAATACACCCATATAAAGCCCGGTTTGAGTTGATCGCTTCCGAACCGCCCCGTAAAATTACCGCGTTACCTGATTTCAAACATAGAACTGCTGCATCGATAGTGACATTTGGACGAGATTCGTAGATCATTCCCATAACCCCTATGGGCACCCTCATTTTGCCAACCTGAATACCACTAGGGCGATACTCTAAGTCGGTAATTTCTCCGATTGGATCAGGAAGAGATGCCACTTGTTTTAAACTTTCAACAATGCCATCAATTCTTTCAGAGTTGAGCATTAAACGATCTAGCAGGGCGTCATTTAAGCCGTTTCTTTCCCCTTCAGTTAAATCCTTTGTATTGGCATCAAGTATCACTTTCTGGTTTTTCTGGATATTGATGGCAATGTTGTATAATGCAGCATTTTTTGTCTCAGTATCTACAGTGCGTAAGGAGCGGGAGGCTTTTTTTGCCTTTTGTCCGAGATTCAAAATTAGTTCGGTTATTGAGTCCATTGCGTTTTCCCTGACAAAGTGATAACAACACTTCGCAACTCGTCGTAAACGTTGAGATTATCCATACCTTTGAGTGAGCGGTCAATACGCCCGAGTGACAATAGCAATTTTTGGAGGCGTTGATAGGGATGTTTTTTGAGAGCATTTGAAATCAAAGGCTTTCTTTTTTGCCAAACCCGGTGTTTTTCGAAAATATCCTCAATTGGTTCATTTTGTTTCAGTTCGACAGACATTGTAGCCAAAGATTTGATCTCTCGGTATAGAGATGAAATAATAATCACTGGCGGTGTCATTTCATCAACAAGCGAGTTAAATACTTTATTAACTTTTGCAGAATCGCCTTTGAGTGCGGCATCAATCAATCCAAAGACCGAGTAATGGGACTGTTGATCGATTTGATTGAGAAATTCATCAGCATTAATATGACCATCAGGGTAGGCGATTTTGAGTTTTTGTATTTCCTGCATAGAGGCCAAAAGGTTGCCTTCTGTGCAATAAGCGATTGCCTCAGCAACCTCTTTGTTGGTTTTAAGCCCTAACTGAGTCATTTGGTTAATAATCCAACTAACAAGATGTTCATTTTGGACCTCCCAATGTTGAATGATTGCACCTTTTTTGTCTAGGGCCTTAAACCACTTACTTTTTTGCTGGTTCATATCTAGTTTGCCTGTAGAGATAATGAGCAAAATATCATCCGGGAGGGTGTCAACTAATTCTGTCAGTGCTTTTGATCCTTTGAGACCAATTTTCCCAGTGGTAAGGCGGCATTCAATGATACGCTTCTCTGAGAACAGTGATGGGTTAGCCATCTCATTATTGATAGTATCCCAGGGGAATAGTCCGTCAATGTCAAAACGAACGCGATCGCTAAAATTGTTCTCTTTTGCAGCTTTTTTAATCAGGGTCAGGCTTTGCTCAACTAACAGAATTTCGGGGCCAAAGATAAAATAGAGCGATTCCAAACCATTTGAGAGGTTTTTTGAGAGCTGATCTGGCTTTATTTTCATGGGCTTTCTTTAGAAATTCGGGTCGACTGGAAAAAATGAGCCAAGACGACCTTAAATTTTGTAATATTCATTATGTCATAATTGTAAAATAATTTGTCATCAAACCTTGAAATATTGCCATCAAACCCTATATATGTCATCAATAGGGTATATTTACCGTTCTGCATTTAGGTTAATTTTATATATGTATAAAAATATTTTACTATGGCTGGTACTGGGCAGTGTCCTTGCTTCTCTATTTGGTCAATTAAAAGTGACCGATGATACAAATGAGATGAGCTACTCTCAGTTCATCCAAAATGTCAAACAAGGAAACGTTTCCAGCGTCAAGATTGCGGGAAGTCAAATCAGCGGTGTGACAGCACTGGGTGAAGAGTTTGACACCTATAGTCCTGGAGATTTAGGTTTGATGGGAGATCTACTCAATAATGGCGTTTCTGTTCAGGCTACGCCACCAGCAAAAGAGAGTTTCTTGAAGCAACTGATAATTTCACTAGCACCTATACTCCTGCTGATTGGTGTGATTATGTATACCATGCGTGGTGCTGGAGGCGCTATGGGTGGAAAGAACCCGATGTCCTTTGGTAAATCAAAGGCACGTCTCATTACCAAAGATGAGTCGCATGTCACCTTTGACGATGTTGCTGGCGTTGATGAAGCAAAAGAAGAGGTCAGTGAATTAGTGGACTTCCTTTCTGATCCGGGTAAATTTACTAAAGTTGGTGGTAAGATTCCAAAAGGCGTTCTCATGGTGGGCCCGCCCGGTACAGGTAAGACTTTACTAGCAAAGGCAGTAGCAGGAGAGGCTGACGTTCCATTCTTCTTCATTTCCGGTTCCGACTTTGTTGAAATGTTTGTCGGTGTTGGAGCATCTCGAGTACGCGATATGTTTGAGCAGGCCAAGAAAAATGCCCCCTGTATCATTTTTATTGATGAGATTGATGCAGTAGGACGACAACGAGGGGCTGGTTTAGGTGGTGGACATGATGAGCGTGAACAAACCCTTAACCAGATGCTGGTTGAAATGGATGGTTTTGAAGGCACAGAAGGCGTTATCGTTGTTGCAGCAACGAACCGCCCAGACGTTCTTGATCCTGCGCTACTAAGACCAGGAAGGTTTGATCGCACCGTCACAGTTGGTTTACCTGACATAAACGGGCGCGATGCTATTATAAAGATACACATGAGAGAAATACCTGTTGCAAAAAATGTCAAATCTATGGATATTGCCAGAGGCACGCCAGGATTTTCAGGTGCAGATTTAGCTAATTTAACCAATGAAGCTGCTTTGATTGCGGCTAGAAAAAATAAAAAACTAGTTGGAATGCAAGAATTCGAAAAGGCCAAAGACAAGATCATGATGGGCTCGGAACGAAAGAGTATGGTTATGGATGAAGCAGAAAAAGAAATGACCGCATTTCATGAGGCTGGACACGCAATAGTTGGTCGGCTAGTTCCTGAACATGATCCGGTCTACAAGGTAAGCATCATTCCCCGTGGAAGAGCCCTGGGGGTGACTATGTTTCTACCCGAAAAAGATAAATATAGTATTTCAAAGCGCAAAATTAACTCTCAAATTGCCTCATTATTTGGCGGTCGAATTGCTGAAGAGCTTGTTTATGGTAAAGAGGCTGTAACAACTGGTGCAAGTAATGACATAGAACGCGCCACTGAGCTTGCCCATAAAATGGTCAAACTTTGGGGAATGTCTGATGTGATGGGTCCGTTGGCTTATGGTGAAGATGAAGGTGAAGTATTCCTAGGTCGACAGGTAACCAAACATAAACACATTTCTGATGATACTTTTAATAAAGTGGATGCTGAAATTCGCAAAATTATTGATGCCAATTACGATATAGCATACAAAATTCTTGAAAAAAATAGGGATATTCTAGACTCAATGGCTGCAGCACTAATCGAGTTTGAAACTATTGACACGGGTCAGATTGATGATCTGATGGCAAGAAAACCAATGCGAGAAGCAGCTGAAGTTGTTGATTCTGAAGAAGTTTCTTCCGAGTTGGGAACTGGTAGAAAGTCAAAAGGTTCTAAGCCGTCTTCAGATGACAAACGAGGTGGTGGCAGCGGGACAGAACAGTTTGCATAGTTCGAAGTGAGCTTGATGATCGACCAGCCAATCATCATGGGCGTACTTAATATTACCCCAGATTCATTTTCTGATGGTGGCTTGTTTTTGGAAACTCAAAGTGCAGTTGATCAAGCCATCCTTATGATCGAACAGGGAGCTGATATTATTGATATTGGCGGTGAATCAACTCGACCTGGAGCATCTGAGGTGAATGCTGAAGATGAGTTGAATCGAGTTCTGCCCGTCATTGAGGCTTTGAGTGGTAACATTGATATACCAATATCGATTGATACCTCTAAACCTTTTGTGATGGAGAGAGCTTTCGAAGCTGGTGCAACTATTATTAATGATGTTTATGCTCTTCGCTCGGAGGGTGCTTTAGAAATGGCAGCGTCTCTGGGCGCCGATGTTTGTTTAATGCATATGCAAGGAAATCCAAGAACAATGCAAAAAAACCCGAAGTACGATGATGTTGTCAGTGATGTAAAAAATTTTTTTATAGAACGAATTGAAGCATGTTCAAGTATTGGAATTAAACTAGAGTCTATTACCCTTGATCCGGGATTTGGTTTTGGAAAAAACCTAGCGCATAACATAGCATTATTAAAAAATCTGGCTGAATTTCATGAATTTGGAGTTTCTATTTTGGCTGGATTGTCTAGGAAATCAATGATTGGCTCATTGTTAGGGGATAAAGAAGTTGACGCGAGAATGATTGGCAGTGTTACTGCTGCTTTGATTGCAGTAGAGAACGGAGCGAACATTATTAGAACCCATGATGTTGCTGAAACCAAGGAGGCGCTAATGGTTTGGCAGAAAATCAAGCATTTTAGGGAGTAATTTGTGGAAAAATTCTTTGGTACTGATGGCATAAGAGGTACGGTTGGTAAACCACCAATTACGGCGGATTTTTTACTGAAAGTCGGTTGGGCAGTGGGCTCTGTTTTGGCTGAAAATGGCCCTGCAAGTGTGATTATCGGTAAGGACACTCGAGTTTCGGGATATTTGTTTGAATCCGCCCTCGAGGCGGGTTTTCTTTCTGCAGGGGTAAATGTGGGAATGTTGGGGCCGATGCCTTCACCAGCGATTGCCTACCTCACAAAAGCTTATGGTGCGAGTGCAGGAGTTGTAATTAGTGCCTCACATAACAACTTTCAAGATAATGGTGTTAAGTTTTTCTCAAGTCAAGGTGTAAAGTTGAGCGATAGAACTCAAAAAGACATTGAGAAAAAAATATCCAATCCGATGGTCAGCGTTGACTCAGCTAATATTGGTAAAGCAGTCAGACATGATCAGGCCTTAGGCAGATATATTGAATTTTGTAAATCAACTTTCGATCGAATTTGTAATCTTTCTCATCTAACTATTGTTGTTGATTGCGCGAATGGCGCAACTTACAATATTGCACAAAATGTGTTTGAAGAGCTGGGTGCAAAAGTGTTTATGATTAATAACCAGCCTGATGGCTACAACATTAACGAGAATTGTGGTGCAACTGATACGACACATTTACAACAAGAAGTTTTAAATTACAATGCAGACTTAGGTATTGCCTTTGATGGTGATGGTGATCGTTTGATAATGGTTGATCATAATGGTGAGAAGGTTGATGGAGACGAGCTAGTCTTTATTATTGCCAAGGCTTGGAAAAAAAATGGAACACTAAAATCAAACACAATAGTTGGAACGAAAATGTCTAATTTGGGAATGCGCGAAGCAATCTCAGATTTAAATATCAATTTTATTGAAGCTGATGTGGGTGATAGATTTGTAATGGAGCAATTATTACTAAACAAAGCTGTCCTCGGTGGTGAAGGCTCTGGACACATTATTTGTCTAAATAAATCCACTTCAGGTGACGGTATTATTGCTGCACTTCAAGTTTTAGAAATTATGTTTAAGTCCGATAAGTCTCTTTACGACCTCAAAAAGGAAATGAAGAAGTATCCGCAAGTACTCATTAATGTTAAAACAAATGGCAAGTTGGACTTAGAGAATCACGAAAATCTTAATCAGGTCCTATCCATTATTAAAGGCGAGCTTGCAGATACAGGACGTGTACTTATTAGGGAGTCAGGTACTGAGCCCTTAGTGAGAGTCATGGTTGAAAGTGCTGATTTAGATTTAGCTACTAAAAGTGCAAATCAGTTAGCAGAGGCCCTGCAATCAATTTAATCATAATCATAATTTCAATATAACATCGTTTTTATCAAAACGGTATAAGACCTTCCAGAGGAAGACATGAGTTTTACAGCATTAGAGTTAGGACTGGTTGCCTTGATTTTTTCCTTTACTGGTTTTGTAAGAACGGGGCTTGGTTGGGGCGGTGCAGTTCTGGGGCTTCCTCTAATGATGCTCATTGGCGGATCTCCGATTGACTGGTTGCCTATTATTGGAATACATTTATTCATTTTTTCAGGCATTGCTCTCTCTAAGGAGCTAAAGAAAGTTGATTGGAGATATCTAAAGAGCTCGTTGCCTTGGATTTTGCCTGCGAAAATAATAGGCGTTATTGGCCTGATAAATCTTCCAGCAGATGTGATGACTATGATTGTTTACCTAATCACTAGCTTTTATGCATTTACCTGGATCCTTGATCGTCCAATCAAATCTCAGAAAAATTGGGTAGATAATTTATTACTGTTCTTAGGTGGATATATATCTGGAACTTCTTTAAATGGCGCTCCATTAATAGTGGCGGTCTATATCAGCCACATCGTTAAAGAGCAGTTGCGAAATACACTATTTGTTTTATGGATTATTCTAGTTGCAATTAAGATGAGTGCATTTATAGTGGTTGGGGTTTATATTGACTGGCGCTTTGCTTTAATGTTGATTCCAGCGGGAGCAATTGGACATTACCTAGGGCTCAAAGCGCACAATAAAATTATGGAAAATAATGACCGATTTAAGAAGTGGATAGGAGGAATGTTGTTGTTAGTTTGTGCTATTGGTTTTATAAGGCTTTTTATGGTTTAATCTTAACTTCTGAGGAATTATTGAATCAGACCAAGAGGCATTTCAGTGGTATGTTTAATTTCTTCAATAGCGAAATGTGAGGTCACTTTAGCAAATTGAACTTTATCAATTAAACGTTTATAAAAGTTGTCATAGCCTTCAATATCACTAAGAACAACTTTTAATAGGTAGTCAATTTCACCACTCATTCGATAACACTCCACAACTTCAGGAATCTGTTGAATAGTTTCGTCAAAAATTCTGATTTTTTCTTGATCGTGTGTATTCAGTGTCACAAAAACCATCGTCGTGACTTTTAATCCAATTCTTTTGCGGTCAACTAAAGAAACTGTTTTACTGATGTAACCAAGCTTTTTTAATTGATTGATTCGCTTCCAGCAGGGCGTGGTTGATAAGTGCACTTCTGCCGAGAGTTGTTGGATGGTCATTTCTGCATTATGTTGCAGTAACTCTAGGAGTTTGACATCTGTTGCATCCATAATCTAATCCAAAAATAGGTAATATTATAATATTTTTCTATAATTTTTAATTTTAACAGTAAATTAGCATTATTTTTTCTATAAATACTAAAATAATAGAATATATTACTATAATAAAGCAATATCTATATATATGAAGTAATATCATGTACCAATATAGCGCTGAAGATAGCAAATTTTTAGTTGAAAGAGTGGACCAATTTGAGAAGCAATTAAAACGCCATTTAGATGGTGATTTGGATGCTGCTAAATTTAGAAGCCTCAGATTAAGAAACGGGCTTTATATGGAATTGCATGCTCATATGTTAAGGGTTGCTATTCCATACGGCACCTTAAACACAATTCAACTTAGAGCGCTCGCTGATGTGGCCGATAAGTATGATCGTGGTTTTGGCCATTTCACGACTCGTCAAAATATCCAATATAATTGGATTGAGTTGTCCGAGATTGCCAATCTGCTACGTGAATTGTCAAGTGTAGGTCTTCACGCCATTCAGACTAGCGGTAAAGCAACACGGAACATTACGGCTGATCCATTATCTGGCCTTACGGAGGGAGAGATTGCTGATGCCAGACCGTATTGCGAACTGATCCGTCGATGGTTTAATTTGCATCCGGAATTTTCTTGGCTACCAGGTAAATTCAAGATTGCGGTTAATGGCGCAAAGTTAGATGAAACAGCACTTAGAGTACATGACCTTGGATTGAGATTGGTACGCAATAAAGAAGGCGAGCTCGGTTTTACTGTTTATGTGGGTGGAGGCTTAGGCGCAGCTGCAATGGTGGCTGCTGAAACAGCATCTTTTGTTCCTTGTGAAGATATACTGAGTTACCTTGAATCTGCAATGAGAATATACAACTTAAAAGGTCGTCGAGATCATCTTAAAAAGCTACGAATCAAATTCTTAGTTCGTGAGCTTGGTGCAGAGGAATATTCCCGATTAGTTTATGAAGACTGGAAGCAAACCAGGGATGATCGGAAGCTGAAGTTAAACTTAACTCATTTATCAGAACTTAAAAAAGATTTTGCTTTGCCCATTAAACCATTGGTTATCGAAGGTTTTGAAGACAAAGTTGATTTTAATTACAGTATTTGGAAAAAAAACAATGTTCGAGCTCATAAAATATCGGGTTATAGTATCGTCAATGTTTCGCTCACAAAACTTGGCACAGCTCCCGGTGACGCAACTTCAGAGCAGATGAGGATTTTGGCGGATCTAGCTGATCAATACAGTTATAGCGAGCTTAGAACAACAAAAAGGCAAACAATTGTTTTTCCTCATGTCCGGAAAGATCAGGTCTTTGATTTATGGCAGTCACTTGAAAAATATGGATTAGCGAGCCCACATCAGGGAACGCTGGCGCAGATTGTGGCTTGTCCTGGAGGCGATTATTGTGATTTAGCAAAGGCCGTCTCCATTCCTATTGCAACAAGGGTACAACAGCGTTTCGACGATATGGATAAATTACTTGACATTGGCGACCTAAATATCAACATATCAGGCTGTGAAAACTCTTGCGCACATCATCACGTAGCTGATATAGGTTTGCTAGGAATGCAAAAGAATGGAGAGGAACATTATCAAATAACCGTTGCAGGTGAAACTCTTCATGATACTGTTATTGGGAAAAAATTAGGCCCTTCTGTTAGTGGAGATAATGTTGTCGATGCTGTTGAAGATATCGTCAATGTCTACTTAGATAATCGTGAAGAGGAAGAAAAATTCACGGAAGTTTTCAAGCGTATAGGCATTAAGCCATTCAAGGAGAGGGTCTATGAGTGAGTCAAATGAATTGACTGCTGCAAGTGCAACTTTAGAAACTAAGGTTGCAGAATCAAGAACACTTGACACAAGTGTGCTAAATAAAGACAACGAAAGAATTGAGCTTGTAAGTGTCGAACAATGGATTGAAAACTTAGATGAATTATCAAAGTTAGGAGTTGGAGTCATAGTTAATCCTTCAGACGATGTAACACTATTGAAAGATACTTTGAATGATATCACTTTAATTGCATTGGACTTTAATAATTTCGATGATGGTAGAGGATACTCTCAGGCTTACCTGTTAAGCAAGAGGTGGCAGTATGGAGGGGAAATTATTGGCATCAATGCACACTTGGATCAATTACAATTCATGCTTAGATCTGGAGTCACTAGCTACAAGCTTTTAGAAGGTTACGAGGGTTTTGATGAGCTCGACTACTCTAATGGATTCAGTATCTGCTATCAAGCAGCAGCAAACAATTCAGGCTTAAAAGAAAAGTTTTAACTTTGCTAGTCTAGAGAAAATTTCCCGTAAAAAAGGAATTAATTTAGATTAAAGATTGGACACAACATTTAGTTTAAAATTGCGCTGATTATGAATGAGTACCTGTTAATCCTAGTTAGTACAATTTTGGTTAATAATTTTGTACTGGTAAAGTTCTTGGGGCTTTGTCCTTTCATGGGTGTCTCCAAGAAAATGGATACAGCCATAGGTATGGGCTTTGCAACGACATTTGTCTTGACTTTGGCAAGTATTACCAGTTACCTCATTAATACTTATCTTTTAATTCCGCTTGAATTAGAGTACCTTAGAACAATCGCCTTTATAGTAACAATTGCTGCTGTAGTTGGTTTTACTGAATTAGTTGTTAATAAAACTTCACCGGTTTTGCATCAGTCTTTGGGCGTTTTTTTGCCGCTCATTACAACGAACTGTGCAGTGCTTGGTGTTGCTCTTTTGAATGTCGGAGCGAGCAATAGTTTTCTTCAATCAGCAGTTTATGGGTTTGGTGCTGCTGTTGGATTTTCTTTTGTTTTGGTGCTTTTTTCAGGCATTAGAGAACGTATTGATTCAGCCGATGTTCCAAAAATATTCCAAGGTGTTCCAATTGCACTTATTACTGCAGGCTTGATGTCTATGGCATTTATGGGCTTTATCGGATTAGTTTAATGTTAGATGCAATCTCAACACTTTCCCTATTAGCGCTATTACTGGGTTTAGGCCTAGGTTACGCTGCGATTAGATATCAAGTGAAAGGCAACCCTTTGGTCGACCAAATCGATTCAATCTTGCCACAAACGCAATGTGGTCAATGTGACTTTCCAGGTTGTCGTCCTTATGCAGAAGCAATAGCCAACGGTGAGGTAGAAATTAATCAATGTCCACCAGGTGGTCAGGAAGGCGTCGACGCACTTGCAGAGCTTTTAGGAGTTGATACTTTGCCTTTAAATCAAGAGCACGGAGAAACCAAACCAAAGCGAGTTGCTGTGGTTGATGAAAAGGTTTGTATTGGCTGCACTTTATGTATTCAGGCTTGTCCAGTTGATGCTTTTGTGGGTTCCTCGAAGGTCATGACAACTGTTATCGCTGAAGAGTGTACTGGTTGTGATTTATGTCTACCTGTGTGCCCTGTAGATTGTATTGATATGGTTGAAATTAAACCCAACATTAGAAATTATGTGCCAGATATTTCGGAGCTAGCCCATGCTTAAGTCTAAATATAACGGCGGTTTGAGATTGGAAAACCCATATCCAGTTACTGAAATTGACTTGATTCGAATACCGCTTCCAGACAAAGTGGTTTTACCTATGCAACAGCGTATTGGAAATCAGGCGATACCAATAGTTAGTGTCGGTGAGCGCGTTTTAACGGGACAAATTATAGCTACAATAGATGATCAGCGTTGTGCCCCCGTCCACGCTTCTATTTCAGGTACCGTAGTGGCCATTGACGAACATGTTTACGCTCACAAGTCAAGACTTAAAGGGCTTTGTGTGACTATTGAATCTGATGGTAAGGACGAGTGGGTTGACACCAGTATTGGTTGTACTGAGCGTTACGAGACTTGTACAGCTAATACAATCTATAACAAAATACGCGTTTCTGGGATTGTTGGAATGGGTGGTGCTGGGTTCCCTACACATACTAAGGTGAGGTTGGCAGAAGGCTGCCATACTTTGATTGTGAATGCAACTGAATGTGAACCTGGTATTACCTGTGACGCAGCATTAATGGAAGCATACCCTACTAAAGTAATTAGAGGTATTGAAGTCTTACTCCACATTTGTAAAGCTGAACGTGCAATTATTGCAATCGAAGATGATAAACAGGATGCCATCGCAGCACTTAAAAAGTTTTGTAATAATGAAAAAATCACCATTGAGGTGATGCCAACCAAATACACTTCAGGAGCCGAAAAATTACTTCTTAAGTATCTTTTGGGGATTGAGGTACCTACAGGCAAATATGCATCTGACGTAGGTGTTCTTTGCCAGAATGTTGGCACTATAGTTGCAATGTTTGATGCTGTAGTTGAGAACCGACCTTTAATTTCCCGCGCAGTCACAGTAGCAGGTAGTGCTGTAAAGGAGTCAAAAAATTTGCAAGTTAGGCTCGGGGCAAGTTATGACTACTTGCTAAGTTTTGTTGATATTAAAGAAGGCAACCACAGAATTAGTATGAATGGTTTGATGATGGGAATTGAACTTGATGGTACCAATTATTCTGTATCTAAGAATACCAATTGTGTTTTTGTTGACCAGTTAGAGGAAAGTAAACCAACAAAAGAATGCATTCGATGTGGATTATGTAATACAGTGTGTCCAGTAGATTTACTACCTCAACAACTCTACTGGTATTCTAAGAGTAAAAATACTGAAAAAGCAGTTGAATATAATCTTCTAGATTGTATCGAGTGCAATTGTTGTACTTACGTCTGTCCAAGTCAGATTCCTTTAGTGGACTATTATCAATACACTAAGGCACTATATAAGCAACAAGTAAAGGAAAAGAAACAGACTGAGATCGCTAGAGAGCGATTCGAATTTCGCGAGTTGCGTTTAGAGAGAAACAAACGCGAAAGAGCTGAGATGATGGAAGCTAAGAAAATAGCCTTGAAGGAAAAAATGGCCAAAGATAAAGCAAAGAAGGCAGCAATCGAATCTGCCTTGGAGCGTGTTGACAGCGCCAAATCAGTTCAAGGTTCTCTAGATGACGGATAAATTACTCAACACTAATCAAATCATGCGTCAAGTTAGTTATGCTCTCGCATTGGGTGTTGGCGCACAAGTGTATTTTTTTGGTTTATCAGTTCTTATCCAGATTGTATTAGCTTGTATTACAGGTCTAATTGTAGAGGCAATCTTTTTGAGATTGCGTGGTTCAGAAATTAAGCCCGCAATTATTGATGGGTCTGTCGTTTTGACAGCTATTTTGCTTGCAATATCCATTCCCAGTATTGCACCCTGGTGGATCATAGTGCTGGGTGTTTCATTTGCAGTTGTTTTTGGCAAACAAATTTTTGGAGGTTTAGGTAATAATCCTTTTAATCCAGCAATGCTGGGCTATGCGTTTTTACTAATCTCTTACCCAGTACAAATGACTCAGTGGCCAGCTGATTACTTATCCATAGATCGAGCTGCTGATGTCATTTTTGGTTTGTCTAACCTCGATGGTTTGACAGGGGCTACGACTTTAGATCATGTAAAGACACAATTAACAATGGGCCTCTCAATACAAGAGCTCGAGTTCAATTCCATCAGCCAATTATGGATTAATATTGGCTTTTTAATAGGAGGTATTTACCTACTTTTACGAAGAATAATTTTTTGGCAGATTCCAGTTTTACTTCTGCTAGGCATAGTAGTGATGTCAACAGCCCTATTCCTAGTAGACTCTGATCAGTTTGCGTCACCACTGTTTCATGTTGTCAATGGAGCAACGATGTTGGCGGCATTTTTCATTGCCACGGACCCTGTATCAGCCAGTACCACACCCTTAGGTAGAATAATTTATGGTTTTTTAATTGGTGTATTGATTGTCATAATTAGAGTATTTGGTGGCTACCCAGATGCAGTTGCTTTTGCTGTACTTCTGTTAAATATCACTGTTCCTTTAATTGATTTTTATACACAACCCAAAGTGTTTGGAAGATGAAGAACTCAACGATTATAAAGTCAGGCTTTTTGATGTTTATATTTACTCTCGCTTGTGTTTTTATTGTCAGCCTTGCTGAAAAAAACACCAAAGACAGGATCGAAATAAATGAGCGACAATTACTCATTAAGCGTCTTAATGAAATTGTCACTGAGTACGATAATCCAATTCTAAGTGACAGCTTTTATCGAAATATTGATCTTCATGGAATAGAGCAGACAGTCACAATTTTCCCTGCGAAAAATAATAATAAAGTTTTTGCACACCTTGTTGAACATACCTATCCCAATGGCTACAATGGTGATATCAGACTTCTAACTGGGATCAGCGTTGAAGGAGAATTGTTGGGTGTTCGGGTAATTAATCATAAAGAAACGCCAGGTCTAGGTGACAAAATAGAAACTCGTAAATCAGATTGGATTAAGAGTTTTACGGGTCTTTCACTAAATCAACCTGAAAAATCCAAATGGAAAGTTAAGAGAGATGGTGGTTTTTTTGATCAATTTACGGGGGCCACTATTACACCACGTGCAATTGTAACAGCCGCCTATCAAATACTAGATTACTTCGACAAATATGAAATTAAGTGATTTTGATTTCGATTTGCCCAAATCATTAATTGCTCAATACCCTAGTGAAAAGAGAGCCGATTCGCGATTATTAGTTGTACAAAAAGATTTTATTGATGCAACATTTTCTCAGTTAGGTCAATTTCTTAAGCCTAAAGATTTATTAATACTTAATGATACCAAGGTAATTCCTGCAAGACTTTTTGGACATAAAGAGTCTGGTGGAAAGGTTGAAATACTAGTCGAAAGACTGATTAATGACTATCAAGCCTTGGCGATGATTAAGGCAAGCAAGACTCCAAAGATTGGTAGTTATATAGTGCTAGAAAATGACAAACAAGTAAAGGTAATTGGTAAAGTTTCCGAACTTTATAAAGTAAGCTTTGGTAGCGACTCTATTCTGACTTTGCTTAATCAGATTGGACATGTTCCTTTGCCTCCTTATATTGATCGAATTGACGATAAGGAAGACTTGATAAGATATCAAACGGTTTATGCAAAGAATGATGGTGCTGTAGCAGCTCCAACAGCGGGACTTCATTTTGATGAATCATTGCTTTTTAGTCTTAGTAGTTATGGAATTGACCATGCATTTGTAACTCTCCATGTGGGTGCGGGTACTTTTCAACCAGTCAAGGTTGAAGATATCAAAGATCATAAAATGCACAGTGAGTACTTTGAAGTTTGTCAGGAAACTGTTGACAAAATAGTAGCTACAAAAGAAAGTGGTGGTCGCATTGTTGCTGTCGGCACAACTGCTGTTAGAACACTGGAGTCAATGGCACTTCAGGGAGGTCTTTTCAGTTCAAAAGGGGACACGGATATATTTATTTATCCCGGATTTGAGTTTCGTTTGGTAGATGCTATGATTACTAATTTTCATTTGCCGAAATCTTCTTTACTAATGTTGGTAAGCGCTTTTATTGGTATCGAGAAAATGTTTCAGATATACCAGTACGCTATCGAAGAAAAATATCGCTTTTTTAGTTACGGAGATGCAATGTTGCTAGAAAAAACGCTATAGAGACTTTAATGAGAGATGTTTTGAGAGTGCAAAGATTAGGAATGCCAATATTGGAAAGATTAAGAAACTAGTTTTGATTGATGTAGCCTCTGCAATAAACCCAATAAATAATGGTCCCATAAGCATCCCGCCATACCCCAGAGTTGCGATGCTCGCTATTGCTGTACCTTGAGGTATATTTTTGTCATTTGCTGCACGAGAAAAAGCCAACGGTATGATGACTGCAATACCCAAACCTACCAAACCAAAACCAATCACTAATGGAAGAAGAGACCCAAATGTGACTAAAATTATGGATCCTATCATAGCAACTAATCCAGAGTATCGAGCTGTTTTCGAAGGTCCGATGACAGATACAATTTTGTCACCCATCAACCTCATGGTAAACATACAAATAGCAAAAGCAGTATATCCTAGTGCTGCAGCGCCTTCATCAACGCTGGTAACGCCAATAAGAAAAATAGCGCTCCAATCTGCGACAGCACCTTCACCCAATGAGGCAAAAAACGTTATCAAGGCTACGGCAAGCAAAGACCCCTTGGGTATTGAAATAAATGGAACATTTTTATCTCTTTTTCTTCTCTCAGAATGAAAAGGAATTGTCAAGATACTAAGAACAACCAAAAAAATAACAATTGAGCTGATTGTGAAATGTGTCTTTACGCCAAGATTATAGGTGGCTAATAAAACTCCAGAACCAGCTCCAATTCCTGATCCTAAACTCCACATTGCATGAAAGGATGACATCAGAGGTCGCTCATTTTTACGTTCTACTTCCGCTGCCCAAGCATTCATTGCAACGTCAATTCCTCCATGAATTCCTCCAAAAAATATTATTGCAGCGGTAAGCATCCAGATTGAGTTTGCATAAGCGATGAAAATAAGGGTTAGTGGAAGAAATATACTGCTGCTAAGCTTGGTCACAAATGCTGCACCATAGTGATCAGCCGCTCTTCCAAAAATAGAGAATGCAACAACAGCTGATAAGCCTGCTACAAAAATCAATAACCCTAAAGAGGCTGGAGATAAATCATGGATATTTGAAATTGCGGGAATACGCGATGCCCAAGTTCCAAATAAAGCACCATTAATGGCAAAAATCATTGAAACTGCAAATCTACTGTTGCGAATTCTAGCCATCTATTTTTGGAACGTTAATGTTATAAATAATCATGTATGTTCCTAGAGATAATTTCTAATTTGCTATAGTTTGCAGTAGGGTTTCGCCGATCATCGCTGGAGTTGGTGAAATGCTTACACCAGCTTTTTTCAAAGATTTAATTTTGTTTTTAGCACCACCACTTCCACCACTTATGACTGCACCTGCATGCCCCATTCTTTTTCCTTTTGGAGCCGTCAGTCCTGCAATGTAGGAAATAACTGGTTTAGATATATTAGAAGATATATATTCTGCAGCTTCTTCTTCTGCATTTCCACCAATTTCTCCTACCATTACAATCGATTGAGTTTCCTTATCGTGTTCAAACAACTCAAGACAATCTATGAAATTCATTCCGTGTACAGGGTCACCACCGATACCGATACAAGTACTTTGACCTAACCCGGCAAGAGTGGTTTGATGGACAGCTTCATAAGTCAATGTTCCCGAGCGTGACACAATGCCAACACTCCCCTTCTGATGGATATTACCAGGCATAATACCAAGCTTACACTCGTCTGGAGTTATTACACCAGGACAATTGGGGCCAATCAATCTTGATTTACTGCTTTTCATTATGGCCTTGATTTTAATCATATCTTGAACTGGAATACCTTCAGTAATGCAAGCAATAACAGGCATTTCTGCTTCGATAGCCTCAACAATCGATTCAAATGCAAATCTAGGTGGCACATAGATCATCGAGGCGTTAGCACCAACCTCTACCATAGATTCCTTGACTGAATTAAAAACAGGTCTATCTAGGTGAGTCTGACCGCCTTTTCCAGGAGTTACTCCGCCGACTAATTGAGTACCATATTCAATTGATTGTTGAGAATGAAATGTACCTTGTTTACCAGTGAAACCTTGACAAATAACTTTTGTTTGTTTGTTAATCAGTACGCTCATTTTGCCATCTCCACAACTTGCTTGGCTGCCTGCGTTAAATCAGCCTCAGTCATAATATTAAAGTCACTGTCATTTAATATTTTGAGTCCTTGAGGAGCATTTGTGCCTTCAAGTCTAACAACAATTGGTAAAGTTAAACCCACCTTTTCTATGGCTTGTAGAATACCCTCTGCAATTAAGTCACAACGAACAATACCACCAAAAATATTGACCAAAATAGCTTTCACATTTTGACCGCTCTGAATAATTTCAAACGCCTTTGCGACTCTTTCGGCTGTTGTTCCGCCACCGACATCCAAAAAGTTGGCAGGAGAGCCACCATGATATTCAATTAAGTCCATTGTAGCCATAGCCAATCCTGCACCATTTACCATACAGCCGACTGTTCCGTCCAGGGAAATGTAATTGAGCTTATATTCACTTGCGATTCTTTCCTTTTCATCTTCCTGTTCAAAATCTCTAAGGTTAACGGGTTGATTTCAATAAGATTGCCATCATTTTTAGTAAAGATCGAGTAAAGCCCGATCATTGTTTTTGTAAATTGTTCCAAAAGCACTGAATCTAAATTGAGTTTTTTGGCAATACTTTGACATTCTTCTATTGACAGACTGCCTAAAGGGTCAATCGCATGTTTAAAAATTTTCTCAGGTGATTCAGAAGCGACTTGTTCAATATCCATGCCTCCTTCAGTAGAAGCTAGGATTGAGATTTTTTCTGTTGAACGATCAACTAATAAACTTAAGTATAGCTCTTTAGAAATATCTTGACCTGCCTCAATAATAACTTGATTGATGGGTTGCCCATCTTCATCAGTTTGTGGAGTTACTAGTTTTTCCCCTAATAGTTTTTGGCTTGCTATCTCTACATCTTCGATACTATTGCAGACTATGACACCACCACCTTTACCTCGACCACCTGCATGAACTTGAGCTTTAACTACCCAGATATTTCCACCAAGTTTTTTGCAAGCAGATCGTGTTTCATTGCTATTAGAAATTACTTCAAAGTTTGGAACTTGAATGCCGTAATCTTTGAACAATTCTTTTGCTTGATATTCGTGGATGTGCATATAATTTGAGAAACTATAAGGTTAAAATATGTGCGAAAGCATTTTATCATTTCTGAGTTGAAGCCTTAGTTTTATTGACCAAATTGTTTCTCTTATGAAATTCAGTTTTTTGTTTCAAATAGTTAGGAAATTTAGATAGGGAAAAACCAGCAAGTGTATCAATTCAAATTGGATTAAATAACGTGAATTACAGTACGAGTCAATTTAAAAATGGTTTGAAATTAATGCTCGATGGCAACCCTTGTTCAATTATTAGTAATGAATTCTTCAAGCCTGGCAAAGGGAAGGCATATTATCGAGTAAAGTTTAAGGACCTGATTACTGGAAAGATTCTAGAAAAAACTTTTAAATCTGGTGAGTCTCTTGAAGCCGCCGACGTGATGGAGTTGGAGATGCAGTACTTATATAATGATGGTGAAAGTTGGTATTTTATGGACCCCACTTCTTTTGATCAGTTTGGTCTGGGAGAGAGGGCTTTGGGGAGTGTAATGCATTATTTAGTTGAACAGGACAACTGTATTGTAACTCTATGGAATAATAATCCAATTTCAGTAACACCTCCAAACCATGTAATTTTGGAGGTGGCTGATACTGACCCAGGTCTTAAAGGAGATACCGCAGGAAGTGGAGGCAAGCCAGCAACGTTGAGTACTGGAGTTGTTGTCCAGGTCCCTTTATTCATCAGTATTGGAGACAAAGTTAAAGTTGATACTCGTACCAACGAGTACTCAGGTCGCGCTTAGCTTAATTCATACACTTAAGTGAGGAAGGCGGTCGTCTTCCTGCTCAGATGTTGCTATTGGAATTGAGAGATTATTTGTTGCAATAGGTCTATAATTGGTCTTAGCAGTGTTAAAAAATAATTTACATAGTAGACATTGAAAGCTCAAGAAAAACCTTTCTGGCAATCTAAGACCTTATCACAAATGGATACTGAAGAATGGGAATCACTCTGTGATGGCTGTGGGCGCTGCTGTTTGTATAAGTTGGAAAATAAAGATTCTGGCGATATTTTCTTTACAGATGTTGCTTGTCATTACTTGGATGAAAAGAATTGTACTTGTTCACACTATGAGGATCGTCAAAGCTATGTGCCTGATTGTTTAAGTATTGAACCCAATTGGGGAGAAAAATTCAATTGGTTACCCAGCACTTGTGCATATCGATTACTATATGAAGGCAAAGATTTACCAGTTTGGCACCACTTAATTAGTGGTGACAGAAATAGCGTTCATTTGGCTGGCATTTCGGTGCGAGGTCGCACTTTCAGGGATAATGAAGTTTCAAAAGATCAGTTGTTTGAGCATGTAATAACTTGGGTGGATTAAATGAATAGAGTCATCATATCAATTCTAGGATTATTTCTCTCACTGGCTGTTTTATCTGATGAATGGCCACATAAAAATATTTCTAATGCGGTTTTTGCTTTGGATGTTGAGGACAGAGTACCTATTCATATTGTTGAAGAAGCCGATAATTCTTTGGGTAAAATCTACTTTTTTACCAATATCCGTAACCTCAGTGGTGAGCGTATTACCCATCGTTGGATCTACCAAGGCAGAGTCATGGCTGAAATTAGCTTCAATATTAATGGTCCGCGATGGCGTGTATGGTCATCAAAAAACTTGTGGCATACTTGGATAGGTGAATGGAGAGTAGAAGTACTGACTACTGATGGCAGTGTGCTTTACGAGAAAGTATTTAATTACGTGGATAAAGAATGAACAAAGTTGTATTGGCCTATTCGGGTGGATTGGACACTAGTATTATCGCAAAATGGCTACAAGAAACTTACAATTGCGAAGTTGTAACATTTACTGCGGATATTGGACAGGGTGAAGAAGTTGAGCTAGCTCGTGCTAAAGCTGAGGCGATGGGCATCAAGGAGATTTATATCGAGGATTTGCGTGAAGAGTTTGCACGTGACTTTGTTTTTCCAATGTTCCGTGCTAATGCGGTATACGAGGGTGAGTATTTATTGGGAACCTCTATTGCTCGACCTCTCATTTCAAAGCGGCTAGTTGAGATCGCCGAGAAAGTTGGCGCTGACGCTATCTCTCATGGAGCTACTGGAAAAGGCAATGACCAAGTAAGGTTTGAACTTAGTGCCTATGCAATTAACGCTGATATTAAGGTGATTGCACCATGGCGTGAGTGGGATTTGTCCTCTCGTGAAAGCTTAATGAAGTATGCTGAAAAGCATAGCATCGAAATTGATTACCAGAAGCAGACCAAAAAGTCGCCGTATTCTATGGACGCTAATCTTTTGCATATCTCTTACGAAGGTGATATTTTGGAGGATCCATGGCAGGAGGCTGAAGATAATATGTGGCGCTGGACTGTGTCACCAGAGAAAGCTCCTGATAAGGCTGAGTATGTTGAAATTACATACGACAAGGGTGACATCGTTGCCATAAACGGAGAAACTAAAACCCCTGCTGAGGTGATGGAAGATTTAAATAGTCGGGCTGGTGCTAATGGTGTGGGTCGCTTAGATCTCGTTGAAAATCGCTTTGTTGGTATGAAATCTAGAGGTTGTTATGAGACTCCGGCAGGGACAGTAATGTTGAAGGCTCATCGTGCTATTGAATCTCTTACCTTGGATCGAGAGGCGGCACACTTAAAGGACGAGCTTATGCCAAAGTATGCCAAGCTTGTATATAACGGCTTCTGGTTTGCTCCAGAGCGTGAGATGATGCAAGCGGCAATTGATGCCACTCAAGAAAATGTTAGTGGTGTAGTTAGAATCAAGCTTTACAAAGGCAATGTATCTGTTGTCGGTCGTAAATCTGACAATAGTTTATTTAGTGAGAAGATAGCAACGTTTGAAGATGATCAAGGTGCTTATGATCAGAAAGATGCGGAAGGTTTTATTAAACTCAATGCGTTGCGTTTAAGGCTCAAGTCCTTACAGTAAGTATGATAAAAATAGGTATTCTTTCTGATACACACGGATCAGTTCACCCACAAATTGCAGAGCTTATGAATAAATGCGATTTTGCACTTCATGCAGGTGATATAGTCGATATAGAAGTCTTACAAAAGCTCAATCCGAAACAAAGCGTTGTTGCTGTGAAAGGCAACAATGATGCACATTTGACTAGCCTTGAAGATATAGAGGTGTTGGAACTTCCAGGTGGAAAGATTGTTGTTGAGCATGGACATAAGCATGGTCACGAAAAACCATCTCATGATTCATTGAGGCGAGCATACCCAGATGCCAGAGCTATTATTTATGGTCACACTCACAAACAGGTAATAGATAAGAAGGAAATACCCTGGGTAATCAATCCTGGAGCGGCAGGCAACACTCGAAATTATGATGGAGCAAAGTGTCTGACGTTGACTATTACAAACCAAAATGATTGGAATTTAGAGTCATATATTTTTGATTAATCAAGCTACTTGATTCATTGAATAGGCTAGTAGCTTTACATTAGATGAAACTTATAGAAACTTTTTAATCTATAGATGTTAGAAAATTGTTGCACCAAAGATTTTAACTTCATCGTCTTCAATGCCTAGCACTAGGCGACCCAAAAATTCCCCTGAAACTACATCGCTAGTCTGTTTGTAAAGAACTGTTACGTGGTTGTTTCTTCTCAGGCATCCATAAAACTCTCTTTCATGACTCAAGCTAGTTAACATTTCGTTGCTTGCCCACTGTTTGCCAATCTCTACTTCGCTTGCAGCCAACATCATCGCCTTAGAGAAGTGCTTGATAAAGCCAAGGTAATCCTTCTTATTAGAGGACTCAACAAGTTCGTCCCATAAGGGGTCAGCAATCTCTAATATTTCTTCATCTGTTTTATCAAGAAGATTCATTTAAAGTGTCCACAGATTAATAACAATACTGAAAAGAAGTCGTGATTTTGAACTTAATTAGCGTCTTCTTTTTCATCAACGATATGATAAAGAGGTGCTTTTTCCATAGTCCATTCCCCAGTCTTAGGATCTCGGCGAGAAACGGTTAGGCAGTGCCAATTATCATCATCTAATTTCATATGGTCGCCCCTATAGTAATATCCTGGCCAACGTGTCTCCTCACGAAATAATGTGTGCTGTGCGACACACTCTGAAGTAATGGTACGGTGCTTTAACTCCCATGCTCTCATAAGCTGGTGTAAATCTTCAGCTCCAATATGTTCGAGATCCTCTTGAAGTGTGCCTAGCAATTCAATTCCACGTTTGAGCATATTCCCGTTGGTCATATAGTTAACACTAATGCCTCCAACATATTCATCCATAATTTTTTCAAGACGTTGAAGGCCCTGAATAGGCAAAAGGTAGCTTGGTGAGACTGTCCCGGCGGTAATCTCGTTACGGCCCACAGTGTAGTTCTCCAAAGGTTTGTATATGATCTCTTTAAGTTCTTCACACTGTTTTTTGTTGACCTCTATCTTTTCCTCTCCTAGATCTAGCACATATTTAACTGCAGCTTTAGCGGCAATTCGACCTTCTGTAAAGGAGCCTGAAGAGAATTTGTGAGCAGTACCCCCAACCGTATCTCCTGCTCACTGTCAACATTCGGTTATAACCCCAAAAATATTCGGGTGGTGAAATATCTTCTGGACCGCTTACCCATGCGCCGGAACAGGTTGCATGGGAGCCCATAACATAGGGCTCAGAAGTAGTTAATTCAGGGTTCTCATATTTAGGGTCAATGTCTTGAGATGCCCAAACAACCGCTTGTCCAATAGTCATCCCGAGGAAATTTTCCCATCCTACTTCTTCTAGGTGAGGGTCCTGGAAGGCTTCCATGGTAACCATATGAATTGGTCCTCTGCCAGCCTTAACTTCTTCGATGAAAGCATGGTTACGTAAACATGTTGGTGTTGGTGTGTGATCGATATACTCTCCTACCATCGCTTTGGTGTGATCGTACCATTTTGATTCGTATTCCTCTCCATAAGTATTTTGTGTGTAAGTTTTGAGATGCAGGAAGTAGGCGCCAACTGGTCCATACCCATCCTTAAATCTAGTTAGAACGATACGGTTTTCCATTTGAGTCATTTTTGCACCAACAGCAATTGGCAATGCATAAGCTGAACCACTACTCCAAGGTGCGTACCAAGTTCTACCCATTCCTTCGCCAACAGATCTTGGCTTGAAAATATGTGAAGCTCCGCCAGCAGCAACAATAACAGCTTTTGCACGGAAGACATGGAAGGCACCAGTGCGACAGTTGAAGCCTACCGCACCACCCACTCGATTTTCTTTGCTTTCGTCCATCAGAAGGTGAGTCACCATAATTCTGTTATATATTTTATCGGCAGATTTACGGGCTGCCTCGGCAACGATTTTGTCGGCAGATTTACGGGCTGCCTCGGCAACGATCGGCTTATAGCTTTCACCGTGAATCATAATTTGCCATTTCCCCTCACGTTGGTAATGCCCAGTTTTTTCATTGCGCATAATCGGAAGACCCCACTCTTCAAACTTATGAACAGCAGAATCCACATGACGCGCCATATCAAAAGCAAGATCTTCACGAACCAAACCCATTAAGTCATTACGAGCGTACCGTACATGATCCTCTGGCTGATTTTCATCCCACTGCATTCCCATATAGCAGTTAATCGCGTAAAGCCCTTGAGCTACTGCACCACTGCGATCAATATTGGCTTTTTCAGCACAAACAATCTTCATATCACGACCCCAATATCTGGCCTCATATGCTGCTCCAGTGCCTGCCATACCACCACCAACAACGAGAATATCGCAGTCTTCCCAAACTGTTTTAATTTTACCCACTAGTAATACACTCCTTCTTTTAGCTGTTCTTTTTTCAATACTGGAAGACCAGTATCAATGTTCAGCGCATCTGGCTCAAAACAAAGTAATTGTGAATCAAGTGCCTCTTTATCAGGTCGTTCTAACTCGCCAAGCTTTGGAATTTTCTCTCCCCATGGCTGAGTGGTAATCGGTGAAAGGAAGTTTTTCTCTCGACCATCTCGGAACTTGATTTTCCAGGATATTGTGCCTTTCTCTTCCTCTCGTAGTACTCTTACGCTATGACCGAGAGGAGCAAAATCAGCATATCCACGAACATCAATTGCATTTTGTGGACAAGCCTTCACACATGAATAGCACTCCCAACACATGTTAGGTTCAATATTCACTGCCCGTCTGACGGTTTTATCGATGTGCATAATATCAGACGGACAGATATCAACACAGTTTCCACAGCCATCACAACGTGTCATGTATACAAAAGTTGGCATCTTATTTCTCTCCTCGTTATTTCGTTATTTATTAGTTATAAAAGTTATTAATAATGTTTTGGTTCTTCTCGCTTGATACCCAAACCAAATTGCTCCGGTCTATCAGCCGGTGCAGGTAAATTCTCCCTAGAGCCATCTGCCTCCGTTACTCTTTTCTGAAAAGCTGCTGCCGGCTTGAAAAACATATGTGCAAATTTAGACCATAGCACCCCTCCAAATAGCACGGTGCTTGAAAGAACAAATAAAACAAAAAATAGGGGGTCCCAACCGGATACATTTGATGTTTGGAAATATGACCATATTAGGCCAAAAGTGGCAGTGGCAAGAAGTGATAGGACAAAAAGATCAGCACGTACCACTCGATACCATGGGTTTCCCTCTACAGCAACGTCAACACGAATAAAAAACCAAAACCAATAACCTCCAACACACAGCATCAGAGCACCAATATGCCACAATAGTGGCAGAATAGAAGGTGTAACGGCTGTTATTGAAGCATAGCAGAAAATCATAATAGCCGTGGTACTGACAAACAATACGAAACCATACATTGTAAGAAGATGTGCAATTCTTCTCTTTGTGTTGCAGAATTCACCCGAAGTTAGAACGTCTTCAGCTATAGTTTTTAGGGCAATTGAAGCTTTTTCTCCAGCACCAACAGGATTAGTAGCTAACTTTTTTGCCTTTTCTGAATTTCTGAAGAAGAACTTGGCGCTTTGCTTATGAGCCATATCAAGTATCGTTCCTCCTGCTACCAAGATCACCATCCCGATGACATACACTTGCATGGCAATAGAAGGTATAAATTCAGAAAGTTCAGAAAATGGATTGATAGTAATCATAGTATGTTATTTGTTGGTTTTTTTAATTTAATATAGTAATTTATTATATTCATATTTTATTACCTAGCTGAGTGACCTTTTAATTCAACGTTTATTCTTTCATCCTTTTTAATACTGGCGTAATATTTACGAAGGATTGTCAATACTTCTTCACGCGAAAAGTTCTCAGGAACCTCTAAGTTTTCACTAAGTAAATATCGCAATTTTGAACCTGATAATAATAGTCTATCTTCATTACTGTGAGGACAAATATCCATACTCGTTATTTCGGCACACTTATAACACCAGAATGACCAGTCAAGCTTGAGTGGTTGAGTCAATAATGCATCATCAATCTCATCGAATATATTATGCGCATCAAACGGACCATAGTAGTCTCCAATACCTGCATGGTCACGCCCAACTATTAAGTGAGAACAGCCATAGTTTTGTCTAAATAGTGCATGTAATAAGGCTTCACGTGGACCAGCATAGCGCATATCCAATGGGTAGCCAGATTGTAATACTGTGTTTTCTACAAAGTAATTATCAATTAATTTAGATATGGCTTCAGAGCGAATCTCAGCTGGGATGTCGCCTGGCTTTAATTCACCCAATGTAGAGTGAATCATAACACCGTCACAAGTTTCAAGTGCCGTATTAACCAAATATTCATGAGACATGTGCATCGGGTTGCGAGTTTGAAATGCTGCAATAGTTGACCAGCCTCTATCCTTAAAATTATCACGAGTCTCCTTTGGTGTCATGTACAAGTCACCATATTTTTCTGGGTAGCCACCATCTGACAATACTTTAATTGGTCCACCGAGATTGTACTTACCTTGCTCCATAACCATAACAACACCCGGATGCTCCATTTCAGTCGTTTTATAAATACTCTCACACTCGTATTCTTTATCAATGGTGTATTTTTCAGTGACAACCATAGTGGCAATAATTTCATCATTTTGACTGTTAACTAGTGCCACTTCATCTTTTTCTTTTACGTCTTTATTATCGGTAGACAAAGTAATTGGAATTGGCCAGAAAGTGCCATTTGAAGTTGTCATGTTATTGCATACATTTTGCCAATCTAGTTTAGTCATAAAGCCATCAAGAGGGGTAAAACCTCCAATGCCTAACATAATTACGTCACCAAACTCCCTTGAAGAACAAGTTATTTTGCGTAAAGACTGAGCTTTCTCTAATTCTGTTGTTAAGGCTTTGCCTTCCAATGCAAGAGGTTTTAAAGTTTTACTTCCATGTGGCGGGACCAATTGAGACATAGTTTAATTATTCTGTGTTTTTAGGTTTAGTATAGTTTGTTTTTTAAGTTTCATCAACTCATATATATGAGTTGATGAAGTAATTGCTAATTAACACATCCAAAGTGAGCTACAGTTATAATTGCGCCAATGATTCGTAGCGTAATAAAAACCACTTTGCCAATTCTTTTTGGTTTTCTGCCATTAGGGATTGCTTTTGGAATCTTGTTCCAAGAGCTTGGTTATCCTTGGTATTTCGCAACCTTGATGGGGATTTGTGTCTATGCCGGTGCGGCGCAATTCATGGCAGTGGGCATGTTGGGTGCAGGTGTAGGTCTATTTGAAATCGCAATTTCTACTTTTTTTCTTAATTCACGTCATTTATTTTATGGATTAGCGCTGTTAAATAGTTTTGGTGCATGGGGTTTAAGAAAACTTTATCTAATTTTTGGGTTGACTGATGAAACTTATGCATTAATGACAACAATAAAAGTTCCGGAGCAGTTTGATAGGGAGCGTTATTATTTTTTGATTACGTTGTTTTCTCAAAGTTACTGGGTGCTCGGTTGTTCCATCGGTGCTTTGGCAAGTAGCTCTCTTAATTTCAATACCGAAGGAATGGATTTTGCCGCAACTGCACTCTTTACTGTTTTGTTAATTGAGCAATGGCTAAAGGTCAAAAAGCCATTACCATTCGTCGTGGCTTTTGCCTCTTCATGTATAGCACTGATATTGTTCTTTCAGCACATGCTTTTAGCGGCGATTGTTTTATCAATAGGTACGATAATTGTTTTACGATTTATCAAATCGGAGAAAAATGACTGATATAAGCTATTTATTATTAGTAATGCTAGTGATGACAGTTGCAACTTATGCGACAAGGTTGACACCTTTCATGCTTTTTAGCCGAGGTCAAGAAAGAACATTGATTAGTTTTATTGCAAAAAATACCCCACCAATGATCATGACAATTCTTGTTATATACATGCTTAAAGGGGTTAACTATCTTTCATTTGAAGGCATTTATACTTTTATAGCGATACTAGTGACTGTCGTTTGTCATCTATATAGAAGAAATGCATTACTGAGTATTATTGCCGGCACAGTTGTCTATATGGTTGCAGTACAAATGTGATAAATGTCAAGCACTGATTTTTTATGAGTGTCAATAATTATGGTTGTGTAAGCAACAATATTAAAAGAAAAAAGTTCGATTTAAATTGAGCTTTTTTATGGTGGAGGCTGGGACCGGAGTCGAACCGGTCTATAAGGCTTTGCAGGCCCCTGCATAACCGCTTTGCTACCCAGCCAATTCAACTTAAAAATAAAAAAAGCCTGTTCACACAGGCCAACGCAAACAGTTAGAATTTGGAGCGGGAAACGAGATTCGAACTCGCGACATTCACGTTGGCAACGTGATGCTCTACCAACTGAGCTATTCCCGCATAAGGATTGAAATTATAGTGTTTTTTTTCTAGCTGTCAAATGTTTTTAAACCTGCAATTAGATATTTTATGCCCGACCAAAGAGTAAGAACTGTAGCCATAAATAAAAGCACTTTTCCCGCAATATTGATCTGATTATATGAAAAAAATAATAGTGGCTGTTGAAGCAAAAGAAACAGTATGGCAACCATCTGCATAAATGTTTTTGATTTGCCAATCCATGAAACAGCAACATTTGCTCTTTTGCCTACTTCACTCATCCACTCTCTAAGTGCAGAAACTAGAATTTCTCTAGAAATAATAATAATCGCAGGTATGGTAATGAACCAAGAGTAATAATAATCTGTTAATAGAACAAGAGCAACACAAACCAAGAGTTTGTCTGCAACTGGGTCTAAAAATGCTCCAAATGCTGATGTTTGATTAAGCTTTCTAGCTAATAATCCATCTAAAAAATCAGATGCACTGATTAGGATAAAAATTACAACTAAGACATTATTGATCCAGGGTAAAGGAGTTCCATTATTAATTAAGGCTAAAGGGGCTCCTTCTAAATAGCCCGGTTGTAGGTAGAATAATCCTACAAAGACAGGAATTAATCCAATCCTTGCTAGAGTGATAATATTTGGAAGAGTCATCATATTCAGCTCATTCTATCAAAGAGTTTTGTATTTTAGAATAAACTTTAAATTTATGGCGCGCTCGGCAGGAGTCGAACCTGCAACCGCTCGGTTCGTAGCCGAGTACTCTATCCAGTTGAGCTACGAGCGCAGGTGCGTAATTATCGCTATCT
>LUMJ01000095.1_pt1 | contig 40365 bp, 39 predicted proteins | sample 729631 | NCBI WGS metagenome assembly LUMJ01 (sample SAMN03860266, study PRJNA289734) | marine metagenome | biome: seawater column; feature: ocean; material: water; isolation source: Red Sea water column Station 22 - depth 500m | place: Saudi Arabia: Red Sea | collected 2011-10-15 | depth 500 m
GAATTAGATTTTCCACCAAATGCTTTATGAAAATTTTGATAAAACCTAATGTATTTATCTTCCATTTTTATTGTTCCAAAAGAGGGTTCCTTCCCCACTTGTTTTCATCCTCTTTTGCTGGAAGCATGCACAATATCAAGATAATAAAAATGCCAATAATGGTGAAATAGGACAACTGCCACCACCCGGATATACCTCTGTCTTGAAGACGTCTTGAGGTTACTGAGGTGTATGGTATTAAGATAAAAATAAGAAATAATGTACTTAGCGCCCCTATTTCTGATCCAGTCCATACATAAAAAATGTTATCTGCTTCGACTAGACCAATATTAACTTCAACTATTGCTATAAAAATAGAGAACAAATTATATGCAAGAATGAAATACCAAAACTCACTCCTACATGCTCTGCCACTAAAATTTTTCCAATTTGTTAAAACTGAAATGACTGCTTCTTTCATATTCATTATTTTTATCCTTTTTTAATTCTCTGTTTGAACTTACTCGACAGTAACGGACTTAGCTAAATTCCTTGGCTGATCTATATCGGTCCCTTTGAGTATAGCTACATGATACGCAAGCAGTTGCAGGGGTATGGTGTAAATGATCGGTGCTATAAGCTCAGGAATTTCGGGTAGCTCAATAAATTGAGTTATGGTGTCTTCATGGCTCTCGTGCGAGTGCCCAAATACATAAAGCTCTCCCCCTCTTGCCTTCACTTCCTGAAGGTTCGACTTCACTTTTTCTAGCAAATCATCGTTTGGAGCAACAGCTATCACTGGCATCTCAGAATCTATTAAAGCCAAAGGCCCGTGCTTTAACTCCCCTGCCGGGTAGGCTTCAGCATGAATATAAGAAATTTCTTTCAGCTTTAATGCGCCCTCCATGGCAATAGGGTAGTGGATACCTCGACCTAAAAATAAAGCATGTTCCTTATCGTCAAACTCTTCTGCCATCTTAATGACTGACGGCTCTAATGCCATAACGGCATCCAAAGATTCAGGGAGTGCCCTTATAGATTCGTTGATTCTGTTCTCAGCTACTGCAGAGAGGCCATGGCTTCTTCCCAACACCAAGGTGAGCATCAATAAGCCCATCAATTGAGTGGTAAAGGCCTTGGTGGAAGCCACCCCAATTTCTGGGCCTGCCTTTGTTAAATACACTAGATCTGATTCTCGTGCTAGTGAACTTGTTGGGACATTGCATATACCAAGTCTGGCTAGGTACCCTGAATCCTTTGAAAACCTCAAGCAGGCCAGAGTGTCGGCAGTCTCACCAGATTGCGAAATACTAACGAAGAGTGTGTTAGGGGCCACGACTTTATTTCTGTACCTGAATTCGCTGGCTACCTCTACACTACAAGGCAACCCCGCTAATCCTTCCAGCCAGTGTCGAGCTACCAAACCGGCATGGTAACTAGTGCCGCACGCCACGATTTGAACTGCCTCAACTTTTTCAAAGACTTCCGGTGCTGTGGGCCCAAATATTTCCTGTTGAACTCCCCCGTCTGTTAACTGACCTTCAAGTAATGCCTTAATTTTTTCTGGTTGTTCAAATATTTCTTTCAACATGAAGTGGCGGTATTCACCTTTCTCTATGGTCTCGCCAAGTGTTTTTTCGACGACCACTGGTCTTTTGACTTCTTGATCGCTTACATCCCACAACTTAGCTCCTGAGGGGGTTACTTCTGCGGTGTCTCCTTCTTCTAAAAAAATAAACTTTTCTGCATAATCTGCAATCGCCAATTGGTCAGAGGCAACAAGATTTTCACTTGATCCCATGCCCAAAACTAAAGGACTTCCTTTTCTTGCGGCTACCACAACTTGCGGGTCATTAATGTGGATTGCAACCAGACCATAAGCTCCCTCAAGCTCTTTCACCGCTACCTTCACGGCTTCAGCCAAAGTATCAGTAGTTTCTCGTTTGGCATGAATTAAGTGGGCGACAACCTCAGTATCAGTTTCAGACTCAAACACGTAACCCAAAGCTTTAAGGGTGGTTTTTAATTCTTGATGATTCTCAATTATTCCATTATGAACAACAAAAACCTCTCCTCTTGAATGGTGTGGGTGGGCGTTTGCCTCTGTAGGGGTGCCGTGTGTTGCCCATCTAGTATGAGCTATACCTGTATTTCCAATCATCGGCGTATCGTCTATGGCGTTTTGTAGCTCTGAAACCTTCCCTGCTCTTTTAATGACTTGAACTTGATTAGCGTCCTTGCCAAACACCGCAAGTCCTGAAGAATCGTAACCTCGATACTCTTGCCTTAATAAGCCATTAATCAACTTTTCAGTTACTTGACCTTCTGAAGCTATTCCTACTATCCCACACATTATTTTTTTCTTTTGATATTAGACTGCTTTGATCTTCCGATGGCAAGATTTCCCGGGGGTACATTTTTTGTGATGACAGAACCGGCACCGGTATAAGCTTCCTTTCCTACTTTTACTGGAGCCACCAAAGAGGAGTTAGAGCCGATGAATGCACCCTCTTCTAATTTGGTTTTATGTTTATTTTTTCCATCATAATTACAGGTAATAGTTCCTGCCCCTACATTTACTTTTGTGCCTAAGTTGCTGTCCCCTAGATAAGTTAAGTGCTTGGCCTTAGATGACTTGCCAATCTTGGAGCGGTTGGCTTCTACAAAATTCCCTAATTCTGCCCGGCCTTCTATTTCAGTGCCTCCCCTTATCCGAGCAAAGGGTCCTAATTTACAAAGATCTCCTACAATTGAATCTTCAATTACAGTATTGGCTTCAATAATGACCCGATCTCCAATGATAGAGTTTTTTATATAGCAGTTTGGCCCAATTTTTGTGTTCTTTCCTATTTCCACTTTGCCTTCAAAGACATTATTTACGTCTATGAAGGATCCCTTGCTAGCAGAAAATGGCCCCCTGATATCCAATCTGTTCACATCGGCAATATTTACTCCGGAATTTACCAGCCTTTTTGCTGAGAGCCTTTGGCAAGCTCGCTCAAGCTCCTGCAGTTCAAGGGGGCTGTTTGCGCCCAAGGCCTCATCAGAATCATCCAAAAGAAGTGGCTGTACTTTTACTCCAGAATTTTTTGCCAGTTCTACAATGTCTGTTAAATAATATTCTCGAGATGCATTCTTATTCTTTATTTCTTGTATAAGTTTCTTTGCCAGGGAGGATTTTATTGCCAAGATGCCAGAATTAACCTCTTGTATTTCTTTTTGTTGTTTGGTTGCGTCTTTTTCTTCTATTATTGCCTGAACTTGGTTTCTTGACCCCCTAACTATTCTTCCATAGCCTTGAGGCCTCTCTTTTATGAAGGTAAGTATTGCCAAGGATCCTCTTTCTGCTGATTTAATAAGCTTCTTTAAGGACTTGCTCTCCACCAAAGGAACATCTCCACAGAGAACCACCATTATTGAGCCAGGCCTTAATTTAGGGAGCGCCATTTTTACAGCATGAGCTGTTCCTAGCTGCTTTCTTTGTGTTACAAATTTAGTGCTCCTGCTAGTGTTTAATACTCTTTTAACTTCTTTAGCCTGATTGCCCAAGACTAAAATAGTTCGAGATTTCTCTATTTCTGAAATAGTATCTAAGGCATGCTGTGCCATTGGTTTGCCTGCTACTGGCAACAAAACCTTAGGGGCAGTCCCTAACATTCTTTTGCCCTCACCGGCCGCTAATACAACAAAATCAGTATTCATTAGAACTTTTTAACTTAAAAGAAGCCCCCTCGCAAATAAAAGGGGCGCTATTAAACTACTTCTTGCGTAGTTTCTGCAAGGATTTTAGTCTTGCCGCTGCTTCGGCTAGCTGGGCAGTAGCCAAAGAATAGTCAAGCTCAGACTTTTGATCTTCCAACTCGCGCTCTGCTAATTCCTTTGCCCTTTCAGCCTCTGCTTCATCAATATCATCGGCCCTTTCTGCGACATCTGTTAGAAGGGTAATAACTCCAGGTTGAACCTCTAAGAAGCCCCCCGAAGCAAAGAAAACCTCCTCTTCTCCTCCCTCAAGCACTAATTTGACTGGGCCTGGTTTGAGGTTGGTTAAAAGAGGAGCATGCCTGGGAGTTATTGCAATTTCTCCCGAGCCACCATCGGCTGTCAGCATCTCAACTTCGCCTGAAAACAACTCTCCTTCTGGACTAACTATGTTGCACTGAATTAAAGACATTTATCTATAGCTCTTTGGCTTTCTCCGCTACTTCATCTATGCCGCCCACATTTAAAAAAGCCTGTTCAGGAAATTCATCGTATTCTCCTTCTATGATTCCCTTAAAGCCTCTAATTGTTTCTGCCAATGAAACGTATTTTCCTGGGGTGTTGGTAAAAACCTCGGCCACAAAGAAGGGCTGAGATAAAAACCTCTCAATTTTTCTAGCCCTTGAAACTATTAGCTTGTCTTCTTCTGACAGTTCATCCATGCCCAAAATAGCTATGATGTCCTTCAGCTCTTTATATCTATTCAAGATCTTCTGGACAGAGCTAGCTACGTCGTAGTGTTCTTGTCCGACTACGCTGGGTTCCAGTTGTCTGCTGTTAGAGTCCAAGGGGTCCACAGCAGGATATATGCCCAATGAAGCAATCTGCCTCGAAAGAACAACGTTTGCATCTAAGTGGGCAAAAGTTGTCGCTGGTGAAGGGTCAGTTAAATCATCTGCGGGTACATAGATTGCTTGAACCGAGGTAATGGAACCGGCTTTTGTCGATGTAATTCTTTCCTGCAGAACTCCCATCTCCTCAGCCAGGGTCGGCTGATAGCCTACCGCTGAAGGCATCCTTCCTAAAAGCGCGGAACACTCCACGCCAGCCAATGTATAACGATAGATATTGTCTATAAAAAGAAGAACGTCCTTTCCGTCGTCTCTAAATTTCTCTGCCATTGTTAGGCCAGACAAGCCAACTCTCAGCCTATTGCCTGGAGGCTCATTCATTTGACCATATACCAAGGCCACCTTATCCAAAACACCCCCCTCAATCATCTCGTGGTACATGTCATTCCCTTCTCTTGTTCTCTCTCCAACGCCAGCAAAGACAGAAAATCCACTGTGCTCATAGGCTATATTTCTAATAAGTTCCTGCATGTTTACAGTTTTCCCCACACCGGCACCGCCAAACAGGCCCACCTTGCCTCCTTTTGCAAAGGGGCAGATTAAGTCTATGACTTTAATTCCTGTTTCCAGCAGTTCAGACGAGTCTGCTTGATCTTCATAAGAGGGTGCTTTTCTGTGAATTGGCATGGTTTCGTCCGAATCAATTTTTCCCTTTTCGTCAATTGGCTCTCCGAGCACATTCATGATCCTGCCTAAGGTGCCCTCTCCCACGGGCACGGCTATCGCTTGTTTTGTATTGCTTACAGAGACTCCTCTTTTTAGTCCCTCAGAGGCGCCCATTGCGATGGTCCTCACAACTCCATCGCCTAGCTGCTGTTGTACTTCCAGAACCAAACCCGTTTCATCTACGGTGAGTGCGTCATACACTTTGGGTAGATTTTCTTTGGGAAATTCAACGTCAATTACTGCCCCAATTATTTGTGTTACTGTTCCATTACTCATAATTTACATCCAATTATTAAAGTGCCTCTGCGCCAGCTACTATTTCAGAAATTTCCTGAGTTATAGCCGCCTGTCTGGCATTGTTATAAACAAGCTGAAGTTCGTCGATCAATTCGCCTGCATTATCTGTGGCGCTTTTCATGGCAACCATCTTTGCTGCCTGTTCACAGGCTATATTTTCTACAACTGCCTGATAAACCAATGACTCTATGTATCTTTCCATGAGTCCGTCCAATAAACCCCTCGAGTCATCTGGTTCGTAAATATAATCCCAAAGTGCTGTTTCTTCTGGTTGCTCTAATTTTTGTAAGGGGAGAAGTTGTTTAATTTCTGGGCTCTGAGTCATGGTGTTTTCAAACCTGTTACTTGCCAAATAAACCCTGTCTACATTTCCTTCGCTAAACGAATCAAGCAACAATTTCATAGAACCAACCAATTGCTCTATGGATGGGTCATCTCCTAATTTCTCAGTGGCAGACATCACGTTGCCGCCATAGGATCTAAAAAACGCTCTTGCTTTAGTGCCTATCAAAGAAAAGCTTATGTCTCTTCCTTGTTCTGATTCGTTTTTAGCAAAGCCAGTAACCTCCCTTAGAAGATTTGCATTAAGGCCTCCACAAAGGCCTTTGTCCGAGGTAATAACAATTATTGCTATATTTTTTGGCTCTCTTTCAACCATGTAAGTAGGCTTATATTCTGGCTGACCATTAGCCAGGTGCCCAATTACCTCTAACATTCTATTTCTGTAAGGCCGTCCTCTTTCCATCCTGTCTTGGGTTTTTTTCATCTTACTGGCAGCAACCTTCTCCATGGCACTCGTTATTTTTTGAGTGTTGCTAATGCTCGATATCTGACTTCTGATTTCTTTAGTGTTGGGCATGTTCTAACAATTTCCTTACCAGGATTGGGTTTTTACAAATTTATCCAGGGCTTCCTTGAAAGATTTTTCAGTTTCGTCGTCGTATTTGCCCGATTCAGTTATGTCTTTCATTAAATCTTCATACTCAGAATCCATAAAAGAAAGAAGAGAGCTTTCAAAGATACTGTGCTAGCGCAGTTTTAATTCCTCCTCCAAGTTTTTTGATTATTGGTACCTGTGCTGCACCCCCAACCCTAGAAACTGAAATGCCTGGGTCCATAGCTGGTTTTAGTCCAGATTTAAACAATGAGTCTTCTAAAAAAATCTGTCCATCAGTTATAGAAATTACATTTGTAGGAACGAAAGCAGATATGTCTCCTGCTTGAGTTTCAACTATTGGGAGAGCTGTTAATGAGCCCGTTTTACCTTTTACTTTCCCTCCAGTAAAGTCAGCAACGTATTCTTCATTGACCCTAGCCGCTCTTTCTAACAGCCTAGAGTGTAAATAAAATACATCCCCTGGATAAGCCTCTCTGCCTGGTGGTCTTCTTAATAAAAGGGACATCTGCCTGTAAGCCACCGCTTGTTTAGACAAATCATCGTATACAATCAAGGCGTCTTCGCCCCTGTCTCTAAAGTACTCTCCCATCGAACAGGCTGAGAAGGGCGCTATGTACTGCATTGGTGCTGGGTCTGCAGCCGCTGCCGCTACCACAATCGTGTTTTCCATTGCTCCGTTCTGTTCTAACTTTCTAACAACTGCCGCTATAGTGGACTGTTTTTGACCCACCGCTACATATATACACCTTATGCTGGTGTCTCTTTGATTTATGATTGCATCGATTCCTATCGCCGTCTTTCCTGTCTGCCTGTCCCCAATGATTAACTCTCTTTGCCCCCTTCCTAATGGCACCATGCTGTCTATGGCCTTTATACCTAGTTGGACTGGCTGGTCTACAGACTTTCTAGAGATTACTCCGGGCGCTACCTTTTCTACAGGCGATGTTTCTTTAGTTTCAATCTTTCCTTTGCCATCAACCGGGTTGCCTAACGCATCAACTACCCTGCCCAATAACTCTTCTCCGACAGGAACTTCGAGGATTCTTCCTGTGCACTTTGCCGAACCGCCTTCAGCCAAAAGCTTGTAATCTCCTAAAACAACCACACCAACTGAATCTCTCTCCAAGTTTAGTGCCATCCCCATGACACCTCCGTCAAACTCTATCAACTCTCCATTCATAACTTCAGCAAGCCCATGGATTCTGGCTATCCCGTCTGCCAAATACACTATAGTTCCCTCATTACTGGGGGTGGCAGATGTGTCCAGAGCATCTATTTTTTCTTTAATAACTTGACTAATTTCTGAGGGGTTTAGTTCTTCCATAATTTTTTAACTTATTTGTTTTTTTAATTTAAGCAGCTTGCCTTTCGTGCTGAGATCAATAACCTCATCTCCGCTCTTGATTGTTAAGCCACCGATTAAATTCTTGTTAATCTCCACTCTGGTGGAAAGATTTTTCCCGTATCTTTCTTTTAAAAGGCCTTCTATTTGTTCTGCTTGTGCTTCACTTAATTCAAAGGCTGAAGTGATTAAGACATCATTTAGTTTATTTTTTTTGGCCACGAGTTTTTGGTATTCGCTGAGTATCTCTGGAAGAAGTGACAGCCTCTTTGCCTCTCCTAAAACCCTCAAGAAATTGTTTGTCTTTTTTTGTATCTCGCCCTTAAATAGCCCGATAAAGGCTTCGGCCTTCTCCCTATAAGCCAGCTTTGGAGAGTCTATAAGCTTAGCAACATTTGGCTGTTTGATAACAGCAACAACCTGCCTTAGGTCTTCTGTCCACTCTTCTGAGTGCTCAAAAATGGCTTGCGCGTAGGGTCTTGCTTGTGTTTCTGAGCTCAACTTTACAACTCCTTGGTTAACTCATCTATCAATTCGGAGTTTTTCTTCTCATCAATCTCTGAATTTAATATTTTCTCTGCCCCTGCGACTGCCAGTGTTGCCACTTCTGACCTTAACTCCTCTCTGGCCCTCTTGGCACTTTGCTCGATGTCATTCTGGGCTGAAACTTTTATTTTTTCTGCTTCTTCTTGAGCACTTGTCTTGGCCTCTTCTACCAATTGATTGGCCCTTTGGTTAGCTTGACCAACCAAGTCGGCTGCTTCCTTTTTTGCCTCTCCCAGAATCTCTTCTTTTCTTGCATTAGCCTCTTCTAGTTCTCTGCGTCCTTCGCTTGCGGCATTTAAGCCGTCAGCAATTTCCTTTTCTCTTTCTTCGAGAATTTTTAGCATTGGTGGCCACACATATTTCATGCAGAACCACACAAACAATATAAATGCCAGTAACTGGCCGACTAATGTGAAATTAAAATTCATCTAGCCAAAAAGTTGTATTAAACCAAATGCCAATGAAATGATAGGTAGAGCATCTACTAGGGCCATCATTATAAAAAACTGACCCAACAGATACCCCTGTAGTTCTGGTTGCCTTGCTATACCCTCTAGGTATTTGGAGGCAGCCACTCCTACTCCAATGGCGCCACCTATGGCTCCCATGCCGACCATTATCGCTCCGGCTATTTTAAGTAATGAATCTTCCATTTTTTCTCCTGATAGTTAATGATGAGTTTCGTGTGCTTGATTCAAAAACACAACTGTTAAAATCATAAATACATACGCTTGTAGCGCTATTATTAATATATGGAATACAGCCCAAAGAATTTGTAGGAGTATTCCCACTATTCCCCACATTATTGATTGGGAAAGAATGCCTGCCTGAAACAACTCTCCCGAGTAAATATACAAACAAGCAATCAATATAAAAATCATCTCTCCTGCAAAAAGGTTTCCATATAACCTAAGGGCAAGTGCGGCTTGTTTGGCATAAAAGCCGGGTATTTCCACTATCATATTGAAAGGTATTGCCCACTTTCCAAGCGGCTGTAGGGTTAATTCTGATATAAAACCCCCAACACCCTTTTCTTTAATGCTGTAGTAATGAATTAGTACTGCCACCCCCAAAGCCATTCCTGCAGGGGCATTTATGTCTGCCACTGGCAGTACCTTAAAATAATGAACCCACCCGTACTCTGTAGAAGATTGAAAGCCATTTGCTATCCACGGTATAAGGTCAACAGGCAATAAGTCCATAAGGTTCATTAGAAGCACCCAGGCGATTGAAGTAAGGGCGAGCGGACCTATAATCTTATTTCCCTTCGGCACAAAAATGTCGCTTACTCCGGTTCTTACAAAATCAAAGGCATATTCTACGGCGTTCTGTAGTTTGCTGGGGTCTGTCACTGAGGCTTTCCTTGCCACCGACCAAAATAGAAAACAAAACAGCCCGCCCAATAACAGAGACATGACCATGGTGTCTATGTGAATCGCGTTAAACCCCATTTCTTTTGGGTTGCAGGTGTATTCTTTTACCTCTTGGTGTGCTTTTTGATCTGCACCAATGTTTATGTGGCCGTCAGCAAACCTCCACTTTCCATCAGAGCATTGCCCAAAAGTTAAGTTTTGGAGGTGGTGTTTAATGAAGTCGTCTGAGTTTAGTTCTTTTTCTGCCATCAAGCGCCTCGGCCGCCGCAATTATAAATACCTAAGGCTTCCTGTCCAAGGACTAATATGTTTTTTTGGTTACTTAATTTTATTTAGTATCCCTTGAAGCTGCTCAAGATTTTTGAAGTTTATTATCAGCTTGCCTGACCCTTTTTTATTATGGCTGATATCCACCCTTGCCCCCAAGGTCTCTGAAATTTCTTTTTCTAGCTTTATGGTGTTGGGGTCCTTTTTTCTTTGGGCTCTTTTTTGCCCTTGTGGCTTACTTTTACCAGACACCAGCCCTTCCACCTCTCTTACGCTTAGGTTTTTTGAAACCACCTCCCCGGCCAAAGAGTCTTGGGTTCCCTCTTCTGCTGCCAATAAAGCACGAGCGTGTCCCATTTCTATTTTTCCGTTTTCAAGCAACCCTTGGATGAAGGAACTTAGGTTGGTAAGCCTCAGAAGGTTTGTTACAGTCGATCTAGATTTTCCTACTGAAGTGGCAAGGTCTTGCTGTGAGAGATTAAATTCGATTTGTAATCTTTTTAGACCCTTGGCCTGATCCATTGCATTTAAGTCTTCTCTTTGTAAGTTTTCGATTAGAGCTATTTTGGCTGATTCATCATTATTAAGCTCTTTGATTATGGTGGGTATTGTTTTAAGTCCAGCTAGTTGGGCCGCCCTCCACCTTCTCTCCCCTACAACAATCTCGTATCCTTTTGAAGCTTTTTTTCTAGCAAGAATAGGCTGCAACACACCTTGGGATTTTATGCTTTTTGACAGCTCGTCCAAGGTATCTTTATGCATTTTATTCCTTGGCTGGTACTGTCCAGGAACCAAGTCCTCAAGCGGCACCTCCAACACCCCTTGTGTAGACCTCTCTGCCTTCTCGCCTAAAAGCGAGTCCAGCCCCCTACCTAAGGATTTTTTTTCTTCATTCATTTGCGGCTACCACCCCCGTGTCTTCCATCCTGTCTATAAGCTCTCCGGCTAAAGCTAGGTAGGCCAAAGTTCCTTTTGCGTTGGGCTCGTGTTTTAGAGCTGGTTTGCCAAAACTAGGGGCCTCCGCCAACCTAACATTGCGGGGAATAACAGTGGAAAACAAAACATCGGGAAAATGTGTAGTTAGTTCGTCAGTAACTTGTTGTGTTAGTTTGTTTCTTGGATCAAACATAGTTCTAACAATAGACTCTAACTCCAGAATGTGGCCAGTTCTTTCATTTAACTGGTCCACGGTTTGCAATAAGGCCGCCAGCCCTTCTAAGGCATAGTACTCACATTGCATAGGTACAAGCAGGCTGTCTGCTGCTCTTAGGCCATTTATGGTTAGGAGATTTAAGGCTGGTGGGCAGTCTATTATTGTGTAGTCATATTGGTGGTTTAGTTGGCTTAATAGGTTGTTAAGCTGCACCTCCCTTCCTTCCACCCCCCTCAGTTCAGCTTCTTTAGCTATTAGGGCTGGGCCCGAGGGCAAGACATCATATCCACCTGTCTCTGATTTTTTTATTTTAGTTTCGTGCAGCTTCCAGGAGGGGTAGGATGAGTTTTCGGACTCTTCGAGTCGTTTTACTCCCGATCCTGTGGTTGCGTTTGCTTGTGGGTCTAAATCTACCAACAAAACCCTTCTCTGCATGGCCGCAAGAGAGGCCGCTAAGTTTACTGCTGTGGTTGTTTTCCCCACTCCCCCTTTTTGGTTTGCTATTACTATCGTTCTCATGGCTCTCTGGTTCTTATTGTAACCAAGATGCGCCCCTTGTCTTTTCCTTTTAGGTTAATTTCTTCTATTTTTTCTACTGTATAGTTCTTGGGTATTTCTTCTAGGCCTACTGCTGGTTTCGTCTTCATTATCTTCAAGAGCGTCCCGGGCGTTTTTAAGAGCCCCTCTGTGGCCTTAATGGTGTTCTTCGGTGACCCGAAAGCCTTGGCTACAATATCAAGAACCCCCCCGAACTCCTGAGCCCTAAGCTCTCTGGAGTCTATATTAATTACCTTGGTGTTTTGTAACTCAAGCCGATTTATTGTGTTGAGCAGAAAGGCTGCCCTCGCTTGCTTTCTTTCCACTAAATAAACTTTTTTTTGGGGGTTTGTAATGGCTATAGGAATTCCAGGAAAGCCGCCGCCACTTCCCAGGTCTATAACGTTCTCTCTGAGTAAGGGCGCCACTAAAAGGGAGTCCTCTATGTGCTCTTTAATGTTTGTTGTTGTTTTTCGTGAAACAAGGTTGTGGGTTTTGTTCCATCCAAGAAGCAGTTCTTTAAACTTTATTAGTTGGTCTTCGTGTTTTTTTATAACAACCTTCCGCCCCTACCCGGCTGCTTCTTTTTTTAAGTGGACCAAGAGAAGGGATATTGCGGCAGGGGTCACCCCCGGCAGCCTGGCTGCTCTGGCTATGCTTTCCGGTCTGGCTTCCTCAAGTTTTTGTTTTACTTCGTTCGAAAGTCCTGTAATTTTTTTGAAGGCCATTTTAGTCGGTATGGGTGTGTTTTCGTTTCTTTGTAGCTTTTCTATTTCCTTGCCTTGTCTTTTTATATAGCCTTCGTATTTAGCCTCCGCTTCTATCTTATCTGTTTCGTTTTTTGTCAGGTCTTGCCTGCCTGTAAAAAGGTCTTTGTAGTTTATTTGGGGCCTTTTTAGTAATTCGTGTGCTGTTTTTGTTTTTTTTATCTCTTCTCCAGTTACCGCCTCTATTCTTTTTGCTTCTTTTGTTTTGGGGTTAATGGTTTTTTCTTTAAGTGCTTTGGTGGCCTTGGTTATTTTTTGTGTTCTTTCTCTAAAATCTTCCCAGGCGGCCTCGCCTATCAACCCCAACTCCCTGCCTTTTGGCATCAGCCGGGTGTCTGCGTTGTCTTCTCTTAGAATAAGCCTAAACTCTGCTCTGCTGGTAAACATCCTATAGGGCTCTTTGGTCCCCAGGCTTACTAGATCGTCTACCAAAACCCCCATATACGCTTCGTGCCTTCCCGGCACCCACGAGTCTTGGTCTGCTAGGCTTAGGGCTGCGTTTATTCCTGCGACTATCCCTTGCGCGGCCGCTTCCTCATAACCTGTTGTGCCGTTTATCTGGCCAGCGAAGTAAAGACCCTCTATGTGTTTTGTTTCCATTGTGTGCTTTAAGTCTCTTGGGTCAAAGTAATCATACTCTATGGCATACCCTGTTTTAATTATTTCTACTTCTTCTAGTCCTGGTATGGTTCTCACAAACAACTCTTGTGTTTCTGCGGGCAGGCTTGTCGAAATTCCATTTGGGTATATTTCTGTTGTTTTTAGCCCCTCTGGTTCTAAAAAGATCTGGTGTGAGTTTCGTTCGGCGAACCTTACTACTTTGTCTTCTATGGAAGGACAGTATCTGGGGCCCGCGCCCTCTATGGCGCCGGTGTAAAGCGGGGATTTACTGAAGGCGTCTTTTATTATTTTGTGAGTTCCGGGGGTGGTCCTTGTAATGTGGCAGTTTATTTGCTCGGGTCTCTTTCTGTGGTCCTTTTGGTAAGACATGTGTGGGGTGGGTGTGTCTCCTGGCTGTTTTTCTAGCTTTCTCCAGTTTATGGTTTTCCCTTCGAGTCTTGGTGGTGTGCCTGTTTTTAGCCTTCCATACCTAAAGGGAAGCTTTCTTAGTTTTTTTGCTAGCTTGTTGCTTGGTGGGTCTCCTGCCCTTCCCCCCGGTTTTTGTTCGAACCCCGTGTGCATTATTCCGCCCAGAAAGGTTCCCGTCGTTAACACAACCCTCTCACCCTTTAGCCTGTCGCCACCTTTTAAACAAACTCCCCTTACTTTGTTGTTTTCTATAATTAAATCTTCTACAGAGCCTTCTTTTACTTCCAGGCCTGGAGTTTGCTCTATTAGTTCTTGTACTGCTTTTTTATAAAGGATTCGATCGGTTTGGGCTCTTGTTGCCCTTACTGCCTGCCCTTTGGTGGAGTTTAGTACCCTGTAGTGTATTCCAGAAAGATCAGTCGCTTTGGCCATTAGCCCCCCTAAGGCATCGACCTCTTTGGCAAGGTGGCTTTTTCCTATACCCCCTATTGCGGGGTTGCAAGACATCTGGCCTATGGAGTTGGTTTTGTGAGTCACCAATATCACCTCGCAGCCCATTCTCGCCGCGGCGGCTGCTGCCTCCGCCCCAGCATGTCCGCCTCCTATCACAATTAAACTCTTGTTATTCACATCCCTTTACTATAATTAATAAAATATATTATCTTATATATATATTTTAGTTGTTATTGTAGGGGGCAGCAAAACAGTGGATAACGCGCCGAGCGCACGGTAAACAAAAGGCCCCAGCCGAGCACAGATACAACAACAAAATGAAACAAAAGTGTTAACTGACCTTGCGAACCCCTTAATAAACAAAAAGACGAAAAAACATTCCACAGCCACGACCCAGTTATACACAACTATTTACCAATACAGAACTCAGAAAAAATATTTCCCAAGAGCTCGTCTGAGGTAACAGGCCTTGTTATAAACCCCAAAAAATTCTGGGCCTCTTTTAAGTCCTCCGCAACCAAAACCAAATCTCCACCCCCGTCTAAGACAGACAAAGACGACTCAAGAGAGGCAAGTGCCTGCTCAAGAAAACCCAAATGCCTTCTCCTGGCCAAAACAGGAACCTCTATTCCAGGGCCAACACCAAAGCAAGCAAACACCGCTTCAATAAAACCACCCAAGTTCTCACCCGTTAAAGCAGAAATATAAACTCCCGCAGACCCAGAAGAGGCAGCATCAGGAAAAACATCTATTTTATTAAACACACGAAGAGTCTTGGCGGCAGGATTAATGGGTGGATCAAAAACCTCATCAACACAACTCATTAAAACAACCAAATCAGCGCCATCAACAGCAGAAACAGCACGCCGCATTCCCTCCACCTCAACCGCCTCTTCAGTGTCTTCGTGTAAACCAGCCGTATCTACAAACTCAACGGGCAGTCCACCCAAGTCTAAAACCACCCTAAGGAGATCTCTTGTTGTCCCGGGGGCGTCAGAAACTATAGCCACATCTTCTTTAGCCAGCGCATTTAATAAAGTAGATTTACCACAATTCGGCGGACCCAAAAGAACAACACCAAGGCCCTCTCTCATCTTAGAGCCGAGGCGAGAAGCATCTAGCAACGAACCCACAACACCCAAACTCTCTACAAGCCCCTTCCTAACCAAAGTCTTTTGTTCATCAAAAACAGACACCGACTCCTCGTCAGCAAAGTCCAAACAAGCCTCTACCACAACACGAACACCCACAACCCCATCTATGGTTTTATTAACAAGCGCAGAAAAGGCACCAGAAAGAGAGGAACTTGCAGCCACCAAAGCAGACGAAGTTTGGGCGGCAATAAGATCAGCAACAGACTCGGCTTGTGCAAGATCAATTTTGTCATTTAAAAAGGCACGCTTGGTGAACTCCCCGGGCTCCGCAATCCGCGCCCCCAAAGAAACAACTTCTGCCACAATAGAGTCGACAATTAAAGGGTTACCATGACAATGGATTTCAACAACATCTTCGCCTGTATAGGATTTAGGGGCAGCAAAAAAAACAACAAGGCCAGAATCTAAAACCCCACCACCCGTACTTAAAATCGAACAAGGCTTAAAACTCCATGGCTGGGGAAGCTCACCACACAAACTCACCCCAATAAGAGAGGCCTCGGGTCCAGAAATTCTAACAATAGAAACCCCTCCCCTGCCGGAGGGCGTTGCAGGAGCAACAACAGTTTCTTCCACAAAAACTCCCTGACTCTAAACAGACTTTAAAGAAATTCCTGCTTTTCTAAAAGACAAGGCCTGTTGGATAACTGTAATGAGAGACTGGACAGTAAAATAAAGAACAAATCCAGCAGGAAAAATACTAAACATGGCCGCTATCATTAACGGCATGAATTTCATGGCACTTTGCATTTGTTGTTGGGTTGGGTCATTACTGGGTGTAACTGGCATCATTTTTTGTGAATAATACATAAGACCCGCATTAAGTATTGGTAAAACAAAGAATGGATCATAAGAAGAAAGGTCGGTTATCCAAAACATAAAAGGAGCGTGTCTAAGCTCCACCATATCAAGCAAAACCCAATAAAAAGCAAGAAAAAAGGGCATTTGTAATAACATTGGAAGGCAACCACCCAAAGGGCTTACTCCTTTTTTCTTATAAAAAGCCATCATTTCTTGGCCTAACTTTTGTTTATCGTTTGCGTATTTTTGTTGCAACTCAGACATTTCAGGAGCCACTGCTCGCATTCTTGCAGCCGACCTATAACCAGCAGCACTAAGAGGCCACAAAATAGCCTTTAAAACTATAGTTGCAAATAAAATAGCTAGCCCCCAATTACCCAAAAAACTAAAACCCCAGGCCATTAGTTTGTGGATGGGCGCAGAAAGCCACCACAAAAACCCATAATCAACAACCAGACCCAGGTCAGGGTGCAATGGATTCAGGTTATCAGAGATTTTGGGGCCAACATAAAGGGTGTTTTTATAAGAAGCAGGCTCTGTGTCTAATAAAAGCCTGTTTTGGCTTGTAAGAGCAATAGAATAGGCACCAGAGGACACCTTTCTGGCCTGGTATTTGTGCCTTTCGTCTTGTTGGGGGACCCAAGAGGACACAAAATACCGCTGCGCAAGTGCTAACCACCCACCTAAAGACTCTTCTTCAAAGCCATTTTCATTAAGGTCACTAAAATCTAACTTACCAAAAGAATCCTTTTCAGTAGAAAACACCGGTCCTAAATAAGTATAGGAGTCAAAATCAAGAAAACGACCAGGGGGCCTGTACCCATCCCTTAAAATCCTTGCATAAGGAACTACATTCGTAGGCTCAGAGCCCACCTTAAGGCCAACAATATCTTCAACTTCCAACGAGAATAGACCAGGGCGCATTAAAACCCTTCTGGTGAAAAGAAGGTCTTCGTTTTCCCCAGACAAAATATAAATAACACCCCCATCACCCAAGGACATTTTTTCTAAAGAAGAAAACTTGGGGTTTAAATATCCTAAGCCAGGGGAATAAAATCCGGAGCTAGCGAAATAATTGCCCACACACCCTCTGTTGGTTTGGGTGGCACCCAAATAAACAGGACATCCATCTTCGGAGTCTATTTGTCTAGACCCAAAAATAGACAAAGATTCATCAGAACCTTTCTCTGTTTTAATGGGTATTAGATTAGCAGCAACATACCTTCCTGTTAGTGAATCGATCTCAATTCTGAGTACATCATTATCCAGAGAAAAGCGTCTTGAGGGTGTAACCTCAGTTGTTATGGACTCTCCACTTTCAACAACCTGAGGCGGCGCTGCATCAAGGGCCGATAGTGAGTCCTTACTATCTTTAAAAACCTCTTCATTTAAGGCTATAGTTTCATTTTCTGTTATTTCAAGCTTAATCTCTTCACTAGGAAGGCCAGACCATTGTAAAGCCAGATAATATACAATTACAGCTATAAGGCCTATGAGAGAAAACTTTATATAGTCCATTATTTTTTCTCAACAGGCACAGGATCAAAACCACTATCTCCTAGTGGATGACATTTGGAAATTCTTTTTAATGCCAACCAAGTACCGCCCAACAATCCATGTTTCTCTATAGCCTCTTTAGCATACTCTGAGCAAGTTGGATGAAACCTACAGCTTGGTCCTGCCAAGGGGCTGATTACCTTTTGGTAAACCAAGATAAACCAAATAAATAGTCTAGACATTATTTTTAACTCCAAGGCTAGACCAAAGCTCATTTAGGGTTTTTTTATCATTGGATTGTTCCCCTGGGCCAACCATCACTATAAAGTCTAAAGCAGGAAGGTCTTCTATAAAGCTTATAAAGCTGGTTTTTACTTTTCTCTTTAGCATATTCCTGTGTGTGGCTAGCTTATAATCACTTTTTTTTATAGAAACCCCCAGTCTTGCTGTTTTTATTGAGTTTTCTTTACCAACCACCAAAAACTTCCCTTTATTTAACTTAAGGTCTGGTTTGGAAAGAATTCTGCTAAAGCCAGGGTTTGATGGAACTGTATATCTATCGCTTAATGACATGTCTAATTTTTAGACCGTAAGAGACTTTCTTCCCTTTTTTCTCCTATTATTGAGTATCTTTCTTCCGCCCAAAGAGGCTTTCCTGGCCCTAAAACCGTGTTTTCTGGCCCTTTTCACCTTGCTTGGTTGATAAGTTCTTTTCATTTTACAGACAATTCAGTTAACGGAGGCGCATAATAGGTTTTTTGGACTAAATACACAAGAAAAAACAATAAATCATAATACTAACAACTTATCCACAGTAATTAATTGTTGTTATGCTGTGGATAACTTTTATAAATACCTTATAATAAACCAATGGCCGATATTCTCTTTTGGAACGAATGTAAAAAAACCTTAGAAAGAGACTTGGCCGTCGAGGAATATTCTACATGGATTGCTCCTTTAAAGCTAAAAGAAAATGTGGGTATAACTCCAACGTCTTATTCCGTTCTGGCTCCAAACAACTTTATCCTTGATTGGGTAGAAGAGAACTATGGAAACTCAATAAAAGAAAGGCTTGTAGCGATTACCAGTCAGAGTGACTTGCATGTTAATTTTGAAGTAATTCATGAAGGCGAAAACAACTCAATTGCTAACAGGCAGCTAAAAAATATAGAAACAGAACAAAGTGGCTTTGTTGAAGCTACTCAGGGAAAAAAACCAGAGATCCACTTTTCACACAAAAAAGACCATCAAACAAATTTAATTCCTGGATTTACTTTTGACGCTTTTGTGGAAGGCAAATCAAACCACATAGCATTGGCTGCCTCTAAACAGGTAGCATCAGGGTTAAAAAACTCTTACAACCCTCTTTTCATTTATGGAGGAGTGGGGTTAGGAAAAACTCACCTTATGCATGCAGTAGGAAATCTAATTAGAAAACAAAACCCTGAAAAAAAGATTACCTATATCCACTCAGAGAAGTTCGTGAGTGATATGGTTAGATCACTACAATTAGGAGCAATTAGTGAATTTAAACAATATTATAGGTCTTTAGATGCCTTGCTAATCGATGATATTCAGTTTTTTGCAGGAAAAGAACAGTCGCAAGAAGAGCTATTCCATACATTTAATTCCCTGCTAGAAAGAGGAAGCCAAATGATTTTAACCTGCGACAGGTACCCAAAAGAAATAAATGGCCTAGAAGACAGACTTAAGTCTAGATTGGGATGGGGACTTCCGGTCGTAATAGATCCACCAGGGTTAGAAACAAGAGTTGCTATAACACTAAGCAAGGCAGAAGAAATGGGATATAAGCTTGATGAAGAAAGTGCGTTTTTTATAGCCCAAAAAGTAAGGTCTAATGTAAGGGAACTTGAAGGGGCACTGAAGAGAGTTATAGCCAACTCAAATTTTACTGGAAAAGAGATAGATATAGCTTTAATTAAAGATTCCTTAAAGGATTTATTAGCTATCCAGGCTCGACAAGTAAGTGTGGATAATATCCAAAAAACAGTAGCTGAATACTACAACATAAAATTAAGCGACCTTCTTTCTAAAAGAAGAAGCAGGTCCATAGCCAGACCAAGACAGATGTCAATGTTTTTAGCCAAGGAGCTTACTAACTACAGCCTGCCGGAAATAGGGGAGTCCTTTGGAGGAAGGGATCACACAACAGTTTTACATGCTTGTAAAAAAATTAAAGAATTAAGAGATTTTAATAATGAAATAGAGGAAGATTATAGAAATTTATTTAGAGCCTTAACAATTTAAAACATGAAATTTACAACAGAAAAAAATGAGATAGTAGATGCCTTGCAAATGGGAGCATCAATAGCAGAAAGAAGACAAACCATACCTATACTGGCTAATTTGAGGATTGTTACAAGGGAAGGAAAGGTTGAAATTACAGCAACTGACCTAGAAATACAGATTAAAACACTAACAGAAGTTAAAAAAGTTATAGAAGAAGGAGAGATAACGGTTTCAGCAAGAAAAATGTCAGAATTGTGCAGATCATTACCAGATAAAGAAGACTTAGAATTTGACTTAAAAAACGGCAAACTAGCGGTAAGCTCAAAAAATTTCCATGCTGATTTTGCAACTATCTCTGCTTTAGACTTTCCAGAGCTGGAAATTAAAGAAGAAACAAATTCTTTGTCTATTTCCTCTTCTGTTTTACAAAGATTACTAAATAAAACGGCCTTTTGTATGGCTTCTCAGGATGTACGGTATTACTTAAACGGATTGTTAGTAGAATACAAAGGTGGGGAGGTAAATGCTGTGGCTACGGACGGACACAGATTAGCACTGGCAACAAGCTCATTAGATAAAACAAGCTCAATAGAAGGAGAGAGGCAAATTTTACCTAGAAAAGCAGTTTTAGAACTATCCAAGATACTAAGACAAGAAAATGAAGAGATTAAGATAACTTTTGGAAACTCGAGCCTTAGTATCCAAGATGAGAATCTAGATTTTTCTACTAAATTAATAGATGGAAAGTTTCCTGATTATGAAAAAGTACTGCCCTCAGGAGAACCTAATTCACTTGAGGTACCTAAAGAAAGCTTGCAATCTGCTCTTTCTAGGGCTTCTGTGCTCTCAAATGAGAAGTATAGGGGGGTTAGGTTCGCATTAGATAAAAACACCCTGAAACTCACGGCAAACAATCCAGAGAAAGAATCTGCAGAAGAGCTTTTAGATGTTAATTACAACGGTAACCCAATGGAAATAGGCTTTAATATCGGATATCTTCTCGATGTTTTAGGAACAATAGAAACTGACAATGTAGAATTAAATTTTTATGGAGAAGAAAGCAGCTGTTTAATTAGGGAACCAGGGAATCAAACTGAGGTGTATGTAATCATGCCAATGAGACTATGAGATGTCCATTGCAAGAGTATTTATTAAAAACTTTAGACTTTTCAGGGAAATAGACCTAGACTTAAATAAAGAAAACCTGTTAATCCTAGGGCCAAATGGGTCAGGTAAAACCTCTGTTCTGGAGGCAATAAATCTATTAATTTCTAGAAAATCTATCAAGACTAGGGATCTGAAAGAGTGCATTAATGATGACAGTGAGGGATTCTCTCTTGGGTTAGAAATAATAAATAAACAGGAAGTTTTAACAATAAAAGCTGCTAAACAGGCTAACAAAAGGATAACTATAAAAACTGAAGCTGGTAACACTACAGTAAAGAAAGAAAACCTACCTATCGTCCAGTTTATTCAAGCAAAAGACTTAAGAATGATTGAAGGCGAAGCAGAACTAAGAAGAGACTTTTTTAATAAAACCATGTTCCACGTGGAACATTCTTCAGAAATTGACTATAAAAATTATAAGAAAGCATTAAGCCAAAGGAATATTTCGCTAAAAAGAAAGGTCTCAGAAGGAGAGCTTAGGGTTTGGAATGAGGCCCTAATAGACACAGGCAACATATTAGCTGAAAAACAAAAGTCTTTTTTTAAAGGAATCTTTAAAAAGTCACTAGAAGAAAAGGGAAAAAAAGTAGAGACAGAGGACATATTTTTAAATCAAATAAATGTAGTATTTAAAAAAGGTTGGCCAGACCATATTTCTTTAAAAAGGGCTTTAGTTGAGTCGACAGAGAAAGATCGTGCGTTAGGTTATACAAGCGTTGGCCCACACAGACTAGACCTTAAGTATTTTATAAACAACAAACTAGCTAAATCATTTTTATCTAGAGGACAGCAGAAGCTATTGATTATATTGAATTTTTTTAAGTTTAATGACATCTTGGTAACTAAGAATAAATCAGGAATAGTTTACTTGATCGATGACATTACTTCAGAGCTAGACCAACAAAACTTAGCAATGGTTTTGGAACAGGCAACTGAACTAAAAGCACAATTATTAATTACAGCAATAAGAGGAAAAAGCCTGTCAAATATGACACCCTTTTTAGATAAATTTAGACAGCTAAATCTTTGAAAATAAGTTAAAATAGCTGTATGCCAGCAAAGAAGACTGTAGCATCTAAAAAAGTAAATAAAACTCCCAAAAAACCAAAAAAATCTGCCCATAAAAAGGCGGCAAAAAGTTTGACAAAATCTAGAAAAAAACTAGAAAAATCAAATGGTTATGATTCAACAAACATAACAGTATTAAAGGGACTTGAAGCCGTAAAGAAAAGGCCAGGAATGTACATTGGCGATACGGATGATGGTACTGGCTTGCATCACATGGTTTATGAGGTAGTAGACAACTCAATTGATGAAGCCTTAGCAGGCCATTGTGATTGTGTGGAAGTCATAATTCTTGCTGACGACTGTGTTCTAGTGAGAGATAACGGCCGAGGAATTCCTGTGGATATCCATAAACAAGAGGGCGTTTCAGCAGCAGAAGTAATCATGACTAAACTTCATGCAGGAGGAAAGTTTGATGATAACTCATACAAGGTTTCAGGAGGACTGCATGGCGTAGGGGTCTCTGTTGTCAACGCCCTCTCTAAGAAGCTTCACTTAACAATTAGGAGAGATGGTAAAGTCTTCGAACAACACTACTCAGATGGGATACCAAAAGCTAAACTCAAAGCAACAGGAAAAAGCGAAACCACAGGAACAGAAATTAAACTAACCCCCTCAAGGGAAACATTTACAAATGTGGTGTTTGATTTCAATATCTTGGCAGCAAAATTAAGAGATCTTTCTTTTCTAAATGCAGGCTTAAAAATAATTCTTGAAGACCAGAGGGTGGACAAGAAAAAGAAATTTGAACACAAAGGAGGTTTGTCAGAATTTGTTGAATATCTTAATGGAAAACGAAATACTATAAATTCAATTTTTCACTTTAGTAAAGAAAACAAAGAAGGTATTTCTGTAGAAGTAGCTCTTCAATGGAATGATGGCTATCAAGAAAACGTTAACTGTTATACCAACAACATTATCCAAAGAGATGGAGGTACTCATTTAGTGGGCTTCAGAACAGCCTTAACCAGGGCGATAAATAAGTATATGGATAAAGAAGGGCTTCTATCAAAAGAAAAAGTTTCTGCTTCAGGAGATGACGCAAGAGAGGGGTTGGTTGCTGTAGTTTCTGTGAAAGTACCAGACCCTAAATTTTCTTCTCAAACTAAAGACAAATTGGTGTCGTCTGAAATTAAACCAATAGTAGAACAGGAGGTATATAAACACCTTTCTGGTTACCTATTGGAAAAGCCTGCCGAAGCTCGAATGATCGCCACAAAGATAATTGAAGCAGCACGAGCAAGAGAAGCGGCAAGACAGGCCAGAGAGCTAACTAGGAGAAAGGGCGTCTTTGACGGGGGAGGCTTACCGGGAAAGCTTTCAGACTGCACAGAAAAAGATCCTGGAAAATCAGAAGTTTATTTAGTTGAGGGAGAGTCTGCCGGAGGCTCTGCAAAACAAGGAAGGGATAGAAAGTTTCAAGCAATTCTTCCCTTAAGGGGCAAGATAATTAATGTCGAGAAGGCAAGAATAGACAAGGTTCTTTCTTCAAGCGAGATCATAACAATAATAACTGCACTAGGGTGCGGCATAAAAGGAGAAGATTGGCAGCCTGAAAAGCTTAGGTACCATAGAATAATAATAATGACAGATGCTGATGTAGATGGCTCTCATATAAGAACACTGCTTTTAACGTTCTTCTACAGACAAATGCCTGAGCTATTAGAGAAGGGTTTTATTTATACTGCCCAGCCGCCCCTTTATAAATTAAAGAAAGGAAAACAGGAGGTTTATGTTAGAGACGACGAAGAGTTAAGAGAACAGCTTCTTGCAGAAGTTCTAGATGAGACAAGATTGGTTCTGAACAAAAAAGGTGAATCAATCGGAGGGGGAGCTTTGAGCAAACTTATCTCCCAACATCAAAAAGCCCAAGACTCAGTAATTTCACTAACTCATCAATATCCCGAAGAAATCCTACAAGCAAGCATGTATGTAAAACAGTTACCTGACCTTAAAAACGATAAAAAAGTAAAAAACTGGAGCAAGAAACTTCAGGAGAGACTTAACGATTCAACGCTAAATGGATCCAAGTGGGAAGTTAGGGCTAAAAAAAATAATGAACAAAAAATTACAGAACCTGAGGTTGTTTTATACCGCCATGGCTCTGAAACTACTTGGAAGCTTCTGCCTGGATTTTTTAGGTCAAAGGCCTATAAAGACATTTGTTCTTTTGGCGAACATATAAATGGGCTGCTTAATAAAGACTCATACTTTGAATTAAATGGTACTAAATTTAATATACACAATTTCTCTAGTTCAGTAAGTGATCTAGTGGAAGCCGCGAAAAAATCTTTCACAATGTCGAGATATAAGGGGCTAGGAGAAATGAATGCAGATCAACTTTGGGACACAACTATGGACCCCGAAGCAAGACTTCTTGGGCAGGTAACGATTGAAGACGCACAAAAAGCAGATGAACTTTTTAATTCATTGATGGGAGACGATGTAGAGCCACGGAAAATCTTTATTGATGAAAACGCAAAGTTTGTTGTTAACCTAGACGTCTAGTTGTTACGCTTTATTAGTTCTAGATTTTTTCTGGCCCAGTCTTCCATTTTTTTCGCAGTTTCTGCGCTTGACTCTATATTCTCAACAGGAGTTCCGATGGTAAGGTTAATTTTTCCAGGGAATTTCAAAAATCTATGGGCAGGCCAACAGTCACCAGAGTTATGAACAATGGGCAGCACAGGAACCTGCATTTTTTTTGCTAACTCAAATCCACTTCTTGCATACCTTCCTATTTCCCCCGGATCTTTTCTCGTTCCTTCTGGAAAATTTAAAATTGAAAACCCTTTTTTTATTCTTTTCTCGCCTTCCCTAAGGGCTGTTTTTAATGCCACAGCAGGATTGCCTCTATTTATAGCTATAGGCCTGAGTAAAGCAAGCGCCCACCCCCAGAAGGGGATGAATAATAACTCCCTTTTTAAAAGGGTGGTCATAGGGAAGAAAAAATATTGATAAAAAAAAGTTTCCCATTGACCTTGGTGGTTTGAAGCAATTACAAAAGGGGCATTAGGTATATTCTCAGTTCCCTCTACCACCACTTCTATCTTGCAAGATTTATAAAGAACCCAATTTGCAAATCTTGGCCAAGCAGATAAAAACTTAATTCTATTGCTTATATTTAAAAAGGGCCCTATTAAGCAACCAGCAAATCCAACCAGTAACCCAGACAAAAGATAAATAATATAAAAAGAGAACGATCTAAGATAAATCATTGAGGATTAAGCCTAAGTCTCCAAAACATACTTAACCGCATCCAAAAGATTGTTAAAGCATCTTTCTTCAGGGGGGCAGTGCTTTGAGGACAATGTCCCCTCCCCATAACCGGTTTTAACTAAAAGAGGAGTGCAGCCATAATTGATAGCGCACAACACGTCAGATTCCTTGTCCCCAATAAAGAAACTATTTTTTAAAGAACAACCCAGCCTTTCTTCAATTTCATCTAAAAGCCCCGTTTGTGGTTTTCTACAAGAACAGTTCTCTTCTGGAGCATGAGGACAAAAAGCAACATGATCTATCTTGCCTCCTGCTTCCTGCACCAAGAAAGACATGTGATCGTGAACGGCTTGGAGTTGTTTTTCATTAATAATTTTTTTACTTATACACGCTTGGTTCGTAGCTATAACCACATTGAAGCCCGCATCAGTTAATTTCTTCATGGCTAACAAACTGCCCTCTATGGGCTTGAATTCCTCTTTTTTTGTAACGTAGCCCCAAAGGTCTTCGTTTATAACCCCATCTCTGTCTAGCACGATAGGTTTAGGGGAAGATTCAGACACTTACTTTAATATCTCCTGAAGATAAGCAACCGTTTCTTTTTGATGAATCCTTTCTTGTTCCATGCTATCTCTGTTTCTGACTGTTACGGTTTGGTCTTCAAGAGTTTGAAAATCTAAAGTAATGCAAAGGGGTGTTCCAACTTCATCATGCCTTCTGTAGCTTTTACCAATATTTCCTGAATTCTCTAACAAGACTCTACCAAGTCCAAGTCCTTGGAGCTTGCCCTTAAGACTGGTTGCAGCTGAAACTAAGTCTTCATTATTTCTCTTAAGAGGAATAACTGCTGCTTTTATCGGAGAAAGGTGAGGTTTTAGCGAAAGAACTGTTCTTTCTTTCCCGTCTTCTAATTCTTGAACTTCATAGGATTCGTTTAAAACAGCTAAAACACCTCTTTCAACCCCAGCAGCAGGCTCAATTACATAGGGGACTGTCCATTCTTTGGTTTCTCTATCTTGAATAGCTAGTTTTGCATTAGAAGAAGTGTTCTTAACTACTTTGGCGTTTATAGAAAGCTCAGATTGATTTTTAGTATGAGAGCCTAAGTCAAAGTCAGTTCTGTTAGCCACTCCTTCTAGTTCTTCTAAGCCATGAGGGAATTTATACATAATATCTATTGTAGACTTGGAATAATGTGCCAATTCTTTCTTTGGTACATCATATAAATCAAGCTTTTCTTCAGAAATACCCTGCTTTGACCACCAATTTAGCCTGTTTTTTACCCAAAATTGATGCCATTCTTCATCTGTTCCAGGTTTTACAAAGAACTCTAGTTCCATTTGTTCCATTTCCCTTACTCTAAATATAAAGTTTCTTGGAGTGACCTCATTTCTAAAGGCCTTTCCTATTTGTGCTATGCCAAATGGCAAACTTTTAGAGGTAGAGTCAACAACATTTTTAAAGTTCGTAAAAGTTTGTTGCGCTGTTTCAGGCCGCAGATAGGCAAAAGAAGTTCCATCATCTATGGGGCCCAAGTTTGTTTTAAACATTAGATTAAAAGGCCTGGGTTCTGTTAGGTCTTTAGAGCCACAAGAAGGGCAGGCTGACTTCTCTAAATGATCAGCTCTCCATCTTGAGTTACAAGACCTGCAATCAACAAGCGGGTCTGTAAATGTCTCCTCGTGACCCGATTGTTTCAATACCTCTGGATTAGTTAAAATTGCAGCATCTAATCCCTCAACATCGTCTCTCTCATAAACCATTGATCTCCACCAGGCCTGCTTTAGATTACTCTTTAATTCAACACCTAACGGCCCATAGTCGTACAACCCCTGAAGCCCCCCATAAATTTCATTTGTTTGAAAAATAAAGCCTCGTCTCTTGCAAAGAGCTACAAGTTCTTCCATTGATTTAGCTGGCATATTTATATCTAAATTAATTGATATAGTGAGTACTTACTATCATTTATATATTCTTTAATAGGGATTTTTAAAAGTTGAATGTTTAAACCTCTTGTATTCCCAAGCGTACTGTTCGGGAGCTTTCATTATACATTTTTCTAGTTCTCTATTCATAAGATTTACACCGTCTTGAACATCTAAATCATTCAACTGATTTATCTTTTCGCTAAAAATAATTTTAAATCCTTGGCCCCTACTCTGCCTTAAACAAATAACTGAATGGCAGGGACTTTTTGTTTTTCTTGACAGGGTAGAGACAAGAGACACAGTTAATGCAGAGACGCCAAAAAAGCTTGAAATAATGCCATTATCTTTTTTTGGTACCTGGTCGCTAGCCATCAGTATTAAATTACCATCCCTGAGGGCAGTTAATGAAGACCTAACTCCTCCAGAATCTGCTATTACCATCTTTGCGCCCATTAATTCTCTGGCACTTTTTATAATTGAATCTAGTGCAGAAATTTTAGCAGGCGTATAAGGAACGGTGGTTTTAAAGTTATTAGCAACAAAGTTTAGGAGAATTTCTATATTGCCTATATGCGGAGTAAATAAGATTACTCCCCTACCTTCCTCTAAACTTCTTAAAATTAAATCCTTCCCTTCTACCTCCACCAATTTGTTTATGTCAAGTTTAGGGTAAGTAATCCAACATTTTCCCGATTCAAACAAGCTTTTAGAGGTCTCTTTTAAGCTTTTTCTAGTTAAATTGTAGGTTTCCTTAGAAGTTTTATCAGGAAAACATATTTGTAGGTTAGTTTTTGTAGTGTTTTTTAAAGAATTTGGAACGATTGATAGCAAAAAACCACTTATTTCACCCAAAAAATGTATATTTTTAAGTGAAATATAGCTAAAAAGGGTTAAAAATAGCTTTAAAAGGCCATTAAGCATGTATTTTTACCTATTTTTTCCAAAAAGCGGGCGTAAAAAGCACTAAAAGTGTAAATATTTCTAATCTACCCAGAATCATAGCTATACACAAACCAATTTTCGAGTAATCATTAAGTGATTGATAGTTATTTGCAACGTCACCTAAGCCCGGCCCCAGGTTGTTTAATGTAGCACCAACAGCTGAAAACGAAGTAATAAAATCATTTCCTTGTGCTAACAAAAACATAAATAAGATAATAAAAACAATAACATATATGGAAAAGAATCCCCAAACTGACTCTGCAATTCTTGGGCTAACAGCTTTTTTCCCTAATTTTATCGAAATTACTGCATTGGGATGAATCAATTTAGTTATTTCTCCAGCACTTTGTTTTGCAAGAACAAGAGTTCTTATGACCTTTATGCCTCCGCCTGTAGACCCAGCACAAGCACCAATAAAAGCCGTAAAAAGAAGTAAGATAGGAACAAATAGAGGCCAGTTTGAGTAATTTGACGTAAGAAAGCCTGTGGTTGTGGCTATTGAAACTACCTGAAAGGCACTTTCTTGTATCAAATTTTCACCCGGGGTTTCTAGATATATGCCTAGAGTTAGAAAAGTTAATGCAAAAGCAGATATTAGAATAAAAAAGTAAGCCTTAACTTCTGAGTCATATATGTAATGTAGAAGCCTTTTTTTAGTCCATGCAATGTAGTGAAGGCCAAAGTTTATCCCAGCTATAACCATAAAAATTACAGCTGTCCACCTGATGTTGGACTGGGAAAAGAAACCAAAACTCTCGTCATGAGTAGAAAAACCACCGATAGATACTGTTGAAAAGGAATGGCAAATTGCGTCATAAGTGGTCATTCCAAAGAATTTGTAGAAAGCAGCACAAAGGATAGTCATTGTCAGGTAGACATACCATAAGGCTTTTGCAGTTTCTTTAATTCTGGGAGTTAATTTTGAGTCTTTTAAGGGCCCTGGCGTCTCTGCTTTATATAACTGCATACCTCCAATACCCAATAGTGGTAATACAGCTACAGCTAACACTATTATGCCCATGCCCCCCAGCCATTGCAGAAGTTGTCTGTAAAACAGTATAGACCTAGGGAGTTCATCAAGGCCTGTTAGAACTGTCGCCCCAGTTGTGGTCAATCCAGATATAGATTCAAACAAAGAATCTACATAAGAAATTTCTATTTCTTCGGCGATAATGAATGGAAATGAACCGAAAATCGCTAAAACTATCCAAAAAAGGACTGTTATGATAAATCCATCCTTTGTCCTTAAGTCTTCTTTTCTAGAAGAATTAGTAATATAGAGAAGAAAGCCACAGAGAAAGGTAGCTAAAAGAGTATTAAAAAATACTTTAATTAGACCAAATTCATCGTAATAATAGGCTACAGCAGCAGGAAACAGCTGGGCTGTGCTAAATAGCATCAAAAGTATGCCCAGAATTCTAAGGGTGTATAGAAAATTCATTTCAGCTTAATAATGCGGAGAAAAAATATCTTTAATTTGGGGCAGAAGCTTCTTGTCAGTTAAAAAAAGTATAACATGATCATTTTCGCGTAATTTAACATTATCATGGGCGATTTTAGCCTTATTTTTACGGATGATAGCACCAATTGTTGCTCCTAGAGGTAGTTTTATAGTCCCTAATTCTTTACCCACAACATCTCCGTTCCCATTAGGTGAAGGCCTTACAATAGTTTCTATAGCTTCAGCTACCCCTCTTCTTAAAGAATGTACTTTTACAACTTCATCTCCAGCCAGTTCTGACAGGAAGGTGCCTATTGTGATTTGAGAAGGAGCGATAGCAACATCTATGCTCTTTCCCTGGACTAAATCCACATAAGCTTCATTATTAATGAGAGCAATAACCTTATGGGCGCCCATCTCCTTTGCTAACATACAAGACATAACATTGGCTTCATCATCATTTGTAACAGCCACGAACGCATCGCAGTCTTCTATGTTTTCTTCATGCAAGAGAGACTTATCTGAAACATTCCCCTCTAAAACAATTGTGTCTAGTAAGCTTTCAGAGATTTTTTTTGCTCTGGAGGGGTCAGACTCAATAATTTTTACTCTGTGGTTGCCTTCAATTTGTTCTGCAAGACTACTTCCAATTTTCCCTCCGCCAGCTATAACAACATACTTGTAGGGATCCTCCTTTGTCCTCATTTCATTTATAACTTTTTTTGCATCTTTTTTTCTAGCTATAAAAAATACCTCATCACCAGCCATAACTGTAGTTGTGCCTTTTGGGATAATGGCACCACCGCTTCTAAATATTGCAGCAACACGCGTGTCCACATTGGGCATGTGTTTTTTTAGATCGGCTATTTCGTGGCCTATCAAAGGGCCTCCGCTGACAGCCCTAACTCCCACCAGATTTAACAAACCATCTCCAAATTCTAGAACTTGCAAAGAACCCGGGGTGTCTATTAAAGCTTGAATATGATTTGTAATAAGTTTTTCAGGACTTACAACTATGTCAACAGGTATAACCCCTGCATCAATTGCTTCCTTAGTTTTATTTTGTAAGTAAGAAGACTCTCTAATCCTGGCGATTGTCTTAACATTCTTTGACAGAACTTTAGACATTAGGCTAGAAACAATATTAATTTCATCGCTGCCTGTAACTGCAACAACCATATCTGCTTCCTTAATGCCCGCGTTAACTAAAGTGGTGGGATAAGAGCAACTTCCAGCTATGGTACTTATGTCTGCTTCTTCTTCCAGGTGATGAAGCGTGGCTGGGTTTTCATCAACAACCGTAACGTCGTTGTCCTCTTTAGACAATGAAATGGCCAGTGTGCTTCCAACTGTGCCTGCCCCAAGAATAATTATCTTCAAAAGTTTTCCTTCCCGGAAATCAAGTTTTTTCGATTATAAACCTATTTATGATCCTAACTATTATTTTTCAAGGGAACTTGAAAACTTTTTTATCTGTATTATTTTTTCTTTATTCCCCTTTATAAAGTCTTTAGCCTCAACCAGCTGCTTGCTTTCGAATTGAAGACGGTGAATCCTTAGACACTTACGATCAAGACAACCCACGTAAAGATGACCTTCATCTGAAGTATAAATTTTTCCAGGTGATAATTCTTTAGGTGCATCCTCAAGACTTGCATTTAGAATTTTTACTCTTTTATTTCCTAAAAAAGTAAAAGATCCATACTTGGGGAATAGGGCTCTTATTTTTCGTTCTATCAATTCAGCAGATTCAGAATCCCAAAGTATTTCAGTTTCTTGCCTTTCAATTTTTTCGGCGTAAGTAGCTTTACTAGAATCTTGGCCTAACTCCGCAACTTTTCTTGAAGATATATCCTCTAGAAATTTTAAGAGATTTAATTCACTTAAGTTTTGGTATTTTTTTTCTAGAGACTCAGAGTTCTCTTCTGATTCTATGGGGCAAGGAAGTAATTTCATGATAGGACCTGTGTCCAAGCCTTCATTCATTCTCATATAAGTAATTCCGCCTTCAGTGTCTCCTTCCATGAGAGTTCTCTCTATAGGGGCAGCACCCCTCCACCTTGGAAGCAATGAAGCATGAACATTAATGCAGCCAAACTTGGGCAAGTTGATAAATTCTTTAGGCAAAATTAGACCATAAGCTACTACTAAGATTAATTCAGGCTCTATCTCCTTAAGCCGATCAATGACATCGGTGTTCTTTTTTAAACTTTTTGGTTGTAGAACTAAAATTTGATTTTCTTGTGCAAGAGCCTTTACCGGCGATACATTTATTTTTTTCCCTCTGCCTGACTCTCTGTCAGGCTGTGTAAGAACAGCTGCCACTTCATTTTCACTCTTTACAAGCAAATCTAGATGGAAAGCTGAAAATGTTGGGGTGCCGGCAAAAACTATCTTCATTTTAAACCGCTGTTCTAGATATTTTTATTAGCTTCTGTTTAATTCTTTGTCTTTTTAAATTAGACAAAAAATCTACAAATATCTTTCCGTCCAGATGATCCATTTCATGTTGTACAGCCACTGCTAACAGGTCTTCTGCTTCGATAGAAAACTCTTCTCCACCTAGGTTCAGGGCAGTTATTTTTATTTTAGCTGGCCTAGAAACTTCTTCAAAAAAACCAGGAACAGACAAACAGCCCTCGCCGTAAGTCTTTTCTTCTTGTCCAAGAACCTCAACAGACGGGTTGATAAAAATCATAGGACTATCTTTTTCTTCACTTACGTCTACTACCAAGATCCTTTTATGAATATTAACTTGTGTGGCCGAAAGGCCTATGCCATTGCCCTCATACATCGTTTCTAAAAGATCATTACAAAGGGCTTTAACTTCTTCATTTATATCAAGGACATCTTTAGCGACAGTTCGCAAACGTTGGTCTGGAAAAATTAAAATCTTTAATAGGGCCATTGCTTATATTTTAACCGCGTGGATTATATTAGAATACGACTTCTTAAATTATAAGGAGAAAAAGTGACTGCTACAGTTTCAATCATTATGGGGTCTGAATCTGACTTAGGTTTAGCCGAGAAATGTGGAGAAGTATTAAGCTCTTTATCTATAGACTTCACTATAAATGTTTTTTCTGCTCACAGAACACCCGATCTACTCCATAAGCACTTAGAAGAAGCAGAAAAAGGGGGTACTAAAATATATATAGCTATAGCTGGATTAGCGGCCCACTTAGCAGGAGCCATAGCCTCAAAAACTGTCAAACCGGTCATAGGAATTCCTGGAGATGGGGGTCCTTTAAATGGGTTTGATTCACTTTTATCAACAGTTCAAATGCCAAAAGGAGTTCCGGTCGCAACAGTCGCTATAGGCTCAGCTGGCGCAGCCAACGCTGGATATTTAGCAGCACAAATGCTTTCCATCAACTCGAAAGAAATAGCAGACACTCTTAATTCAATAAGGGAAGCTAATAAGCAGCAAATTGCTGAAGTTAATAAAAAACTCTCAGAAAAATAACCATGAAGGGGCTTCAAACCGCTTTAGCTGATTTAAAGCTAGGCAAGATCATTGCCTATCCTTCGGAAGGAGTTTGGGGCCTGGGGTGTGACCCACAGAATGAAGAGGCCGTTTATAAATTACTTAAATTAAAGAAAAGGCCTGTGAGCAAAGGATTAATATTAGTAGGCAGCAATATAGAACAAATGAAGCAGTACATTAATATAAATAAGTACAAAGAGAAGTTAACATCAAAGTGGCCCGGACCTCATACTTGGATTGTGCCTACAGAAGATACTCCTGTGTGGATAAGAGGAAAGTATGACTCGGTGGCTTTAAGAGTTTCAAGTCATCCCACGATTGTAGAAATTTGTGACAAGTTTGAAGCTGCCATTGTTTCAACATCAGCTAACATACAGGGCAAAAAGCCTTTAAGAACAAAGCAGGAAGTGGAGAAAAGCTTTGACCAACTGAGTATAGTTGAAGGGTCTTTGGGCAGTTTAAAGGGTTCTACACCCATTCAAGACGTTGTAACCGAAAGGTGGATAAGAGATTAAGTTAATGATGAAAAAGTTTGCGGTCATAGGTCAGCCAATTAAACACTCCCTTTCTCCAAGGATTCACGCTGAATTTGCTAAAGATGCCGGGGTTGATATTTCTTATGAAGCAATAGAAGTAGACCCAAAAAACTTTAAACAAGAGACATTAAAATTATTTAAAACAGGATATGAGGGGCTCAACGTAACGCTCCCTTTAAAAGAACTGGCTTTTGACTTAGCAGATGAAATAGGTGAAATGGGGGCAGAAACAGGGGCAGTAAACACCCTGTGGAAAGATAAGGACAAAATATTTGCTGACTCAACTGACGGCAAGGGCTTTTTAGAAGACATTGTCAATAATCAAATTTTTCTTAAAGACAAGGAGTTAGTAATTTTAGGTGCTGGAGGAGCTTCCCGTTCTATTATTCCCAGCATCATCAGTTTAGGTCCCAAAAAAGTAACGCTACTTAATAGAACTTTTGATCGGGCATCAGATTTAGCAAAACAATTTGGAAATAAAGGGGTAGAAGTAGAAGCCTTAAGGGCAAGTGAAACTCCTGAAGGAAAGATTGAGGGAATTATAAATACTACTTCAGCAGGCATAACAGGGGGTAATTTCATATTCAACCCTAAGCTCTTTAATGAGGTCAGTTGGACCTATGATCTAAGTTATTCAAAAGAAGCAACTCCCTTCAATAAATTAGCAAAAAATTTAGGTGTACAAATATGTCTAGATGGACTGGGTATGCTAGTAAACCAAGCAGCGGCTAGCTTTCAAATTTGGACAGGCATAGAACCAGAAACAAATAGAGTTCTCAACTCGATAAAAAGCAGCCTTTAAAAAAGATTTCTTTTCTTTGTCATAAGACTACAAATATTTTTTTTTGCCCCCATTTTTATTTTGAATGGATTGATAATATTGGTTGTTCGCTCAGACCCCTTAGGATAAAATCCGCGCGGATTCTGCTCGCTCTAACCTAAAGATATAAATGAATTTATGAAGTCAATTTCAAGGGTTACAAGGAAGTTCATATACGCTCTTCTATTTTTAGCGCCTACTTCAGTTTTTTCTGAAGCCTCAGATTACAACATGCCAGTTGGGGTAACTGAAGTAAGCAAGGAAATCTTTGATCTTCACATGTTAATCATGTGGATATGTGTGTGGATAGGGGTGGTTGTGTTTGGGATTATGTTCTATTCCCTCTTTAAGTATAGGAAATCTGCAGGAGCTAAGGCTTCAAAAATTGACGATCACTTCTGGCTTGAAATTACTTGGACTGTAGCGGCAACATTAATTTTAGTCGGGATGGCAATTCCCTCTACCACAGTTATGATAAATGCTTACGATGATAGGGAGGGCGATATCAATATCATGGTAACTGGATACCAGTGGAAGTGGCAGTATAAATACCTAGAAGACGATATTAGTTTTTTTAGTAATCTAGCAACCTCACAAGAACAAATAGATAATGACATTCCTAAGGGAGAGTTTTATCTTTCAGAAGTAGACGAGCCTTTAGTTATCCCGATAAATAAAAGAATACGATTCCTTATTACAGGAAACGACGTTATTCATTCCTGGTGGGTTCCTGATTTTGCAGTAAAACAAGACGCAGTTCCGGGATTTATTAATACCGCCTGGACTAATGTTCCAAAGCCTGGCATTTATAGGGGGGCATGCACCGAGTTATGCGGTATCAAGCACGCATTCATGCCTGTGGTTGTAAGGGCGGTTGAACAAGAAGAATACGATGCCTGGGTAGTCGAGAAAATAGCATTAGCTGAAGCAGAAAAACTTCTTAATGAAAAGGTTTGGACCAAAGCAGAACTTGTGGAAAGGGGCGAGGGAGTCTACCTAAAAAATTGTGTCGCATGTCACCAAACAAACGGACAAGGACTGCCCCCAGTATTTCCTGCGCTTGTTGGTAGCGAAATAGTTATGAGAGACAAAACAAGAAATATAGAAATCTTAATGGAAGGAGTACGAGGGGCTGCCATGCAGTCTTTTGCTAACCAGCTATCAGAAGTGGATATGGCTTCTGTAATAACTTATACCAGACAGTCCTGGAGTAATGGAAAAAATGGAGATGGTGAAATAATAATTCCCCAAGAGATAGTAGATTACAAAAACAAAGTAGATCTTTAAATTATAGGAAGAGACCAGAGAAGATGAGCACAATAGTAGAAACACACGACGATCATGGTCATCACGGTCCGGCTAAAGGACTTACCAGATGGCTGTACACAACAAACCATAAAGACATTGGGACACTTTATCTGTGGTTTAGTTTTCTAATGCTATTTATAGGTGGCGCTATGGCGATGGTCATTAGAGCAGAGCTTTTTGAGCCTGGTTTACAAATAGTGCAACCCGAGTTCTTTAATCAGATGACCACTAACCACGGCCTTATAATGGTTTTCGGCGTCATCATGCCGGCTTTTGTCGGTTTGGCTAACTGGATGATTCCAATGCAAATTGGAGCACCCGACATGGCCCTTCCCAGATTAAATAATTTAAGTTTTTGGCTACTGCCTATGGCTTTTGGAATTTTAATCTCTACTTTATTTATGCCGGCTGGAGGGCCTAACTTTGGTTGGACCTTCTATGCACCGCTTTCGACAACCTACGCTCCGGATACAGTGACATTCTTTATATTTTCAGTGCATGTAATGGGAGCTTCTTCCATTCTAGGCTCTATTAACATCATTACTACAATATTAAATATGAGAGCCCCGGGTATGACTCTTATGAAAATGCCATTATTTGTGTGGAGTTGGTTAATAACAGCCTATTTGTTAATAGCAGTAATGCCAGTATTGGCGGGGACTGTAACCATGATGTTAATGGATATCCATTTTGGTACTAGTTTTTTTGATGCTGCAGGCGGTGGAGATCCAGTTTTATTCCAGCATATTTTTTGGTTCTTCGGTCATCCAGAGGTTTACATAATGATTCTGCCTGCTTTTGGTATTGTTTCTCATATAATAGAAACCTTTTCTAGGAAACCTATTTTTGGCTATTCCTCGATGGTCTACGCTTTAACTTCTATAGCTGTTCTTTCTTTTGTAGTCTGGGCTCACCACATGTTTACTGTTGGAATGCCACTAGCTGGGGAACTTTTCTTTATGTACTCAACCATGCTTATAGCCATTCCTACAGGGGTAAAGGTTTTTAACTGGGTAGCCACTATGTTTAGGGGATCAATAAGCTTTGAAACACCCATGTTGTTTGCTATAGCATTTGTATCCTTATTTACCATAGGCGGATTTTCAGGATTGATGCTGGCTATTGTTCCAGCTGACTTTCAATATCACGATACTTATTTTGTAGTGGCTCACTTCCATTATGTGCTTGTACCAGGATCCTTATTTGGAATTATTGCTGGTGTTTATTATTGGCTACCAAAATGGACAGGGAACATGTACGACGAAACGCTCGGAAAACTGCATTTTTGGCTATCATTCTTTTCTGTAAATCTAACCTTTTTCCCAATGCACTTTGTGGGCCTTGCCGGCATGCCTAGAAGGTATCCTGACTACGCTCTGCAATTTGCAGACTTTAACGCAATAGTATCGGTAGGGGCCTTTATTTTTGGATTCACTCAATTGTTATTACTTTTTATAGTAATTAAATCAATTAGGACGGGTAAAAAGGCTTCCGATGAAGTTTGGGAAGATACTAAAGACTGGGGGTTAGAGTGGACACTGGATTCACCTCCTCCATATCACAGCTTTACCGTTCAACCAGAAGTTAAGTAATGAAAGACTCGAAACAAACTGTAAAGAAATTAGCACTGCTAACAGTGGGTATGTTTGCTTTTGCTTTTTTGCTGGTCCCTATTTACGACGTCTTTTGTGAAATCACGGGACTAAATGGAAAAATAGAAGGGCCTTCTACACTCTCTTCTGTAAACATAGAAGAAGTCGACAAAAGGGAAATGTTAATTCAATTTGTGACTCACAATAATGAAGCCATGCCCTGGACTTTCACTTCGGAGATCTCACAATTGAGAATTAAAACAGGCGTTCAACAAAGTGTCATGTTTGTATTTGAGAACAAGACCTCTGAAGACATGGTAGGACAGGTCATTCCAAGTGTTAGCCCTGGAAGAGGTGCTGAATATTTCCACAAAACAGAGTGCTTTTGTTTTGAGCAGCAAAAACTATTAGCGGGCGAAAGAGTGGAGCTCCCTGTTGTTTTTATTGTGGACCCGAATATTCCTCTAGATATTGGCTCACTGAGCCTAGGCTATACCTTGTTCGATATAACAGATCAGCTAAGCGAGAATCAAATAGCAGCCTTGTAGGAGATAATAGATGTCCAGTCCACAACCATACTACGTACCCGAATCAAGCAAGCTTCCTTTTGCAATGGCTGTAACCATGTTGGTTTTAATTATTGGTAATGATGTGGACGACCATGTTTTTTTGGTTCTCTCAAGTTATTAAAGAGAATAACGAAGGCCTGAATAATAATATGTTGAATAATTCGTATTACTACGGAATGGCTTGGTTCATATTCTCGGAAGTAATGTTTTTTTTCGCTTTCTTTCTGGCTCTTGGTTACATAAGAATGTTTGCTGTGCCTTGGTTAGGAGGAGAAGGGGAAAAGGGGATTGCAAACATGTTATGGCCTGGTTTTGAAGCCCATTGGCCTTTAATGATTACTCCTGACCAAGCTGCTTTCCCAGGACCAGCAGAGGAAATGTCTCTTGGTACTGCTTATTCTCATGGCGGGTTAGCAGGAGTTTTGGGCTGGATACCCCTTTATAACACTGTGCTTCTTCTTACCTCTAGCGTTACTGTGCATATCGCCCACATTGGATTAAAGAACGGCAACAGAAAACAATTTAATTTGTGGTTGGCAATAACTTTGGTGCTGGGATATGCCTTTGTTGCCTTACAGGCCTATGAATACTATGAAGCCTATACCCATATGGGCTTAACTCTTAAGACTGGTGTCTACGGGACTACCTTCTTTATGTTAACCGGTTTCCACGGTTTTCATGTGTGCTTGGGTGCAATAATTTTAACCGTTATGCTTATAAGGGGTCTAAAAGGTCATTTCAGTCACGACGACCAATTTGGGTTTGAAGCCGGTTCTTGGTATTGGCACTTTGTGGATGTGGTTTGGATTTGTCTTGTAGATTTTGTTTATGTGATGTGATTAAGATCCAGGACCAATCTGACCTGTGATCAAGCCATACAGAATTGTGGAAAACAACACCACCGCAATTGAAACTCTAATGCCCAAACTATAAGCAGTTCGTTTTGTTTTGCCTTTATCTTTAATGAGAAAAAAGCCGCCGCTGAAAAGACTCAAAAGCATGGCAACAATTAAGAAAAGTATAAAATACTTGATCATAGTGAAGAGCGAAGTATACAAGTATTAAAAATTAAATATGATTAAATTTCTTAAAGCTTTCTCTTTATAAAATAGAGGATCTATTTTATCGGAGTGTAGTTATCCAGGGCTCTTACAGTAACGATTCCTTTTTACTCGACAATAGAGTGTATCGCAGCAAAAAGGGATATGAGATTTTTACTCCTTTTAAAAGTGAAGGCCAACAGGTCTATTTAGTTAACAGAGGATGGACTAGTAATTACAGCGACCACCCCTTTAAAGCACCAGAAGGGAAACACCTTATTGAAGGGATTATTTCTCCATTTAATAAATACGGACTAAACCTTTCTAAGGTAGAAACTGAAAAATCTTTTCCAGTGGTAGTACAGGAACTAACTCACTCTTCCGCTTCCAAACTTTTAGGTAACAATCTGAGTATTGAAGAAATTGTTATACAGCTCTCAGCAGCTTCAAAGGGCTCTTTTGAGCCCATTTGGGGCCCTACAGAACTCAAAGCCCCAAGGCATTGGGGATATGCAGCGCAATGGCTTGGTCTCGCTTTAGTACTGCTTATTCTTTACTTCTATTTTGGTTATAAGGAACCCTCAAAACAGTGAAACAAGACAATCAAAAATACAAAGCCTTCATTATTTTTTTGACACCCATCCTTGTTTTAATTGCCAGCACTTTGTTTTTTTATATCGGATATTCACCCGAGGGAAGAACCAACAATGGCCAGCTGATAGACCCACCAATAGATCTATCTGCATTAAAGATTGAGGGCCTTAAAGATGAATTTCCAGGCAGGTGGACCGTAATTCACTTTTTGAATGCTCCCTGCAAAGAGAGTTGTTGGAATTCGTTATATAAAACAAGACAAGTAAATATTAGGCTTGGAAGAGACGCAGAAAGAGTCGGCAGGTATTTATTAATATCAAGCTCTTACAATCTTTCTCCACAAGAGACCGCAAAACTAACAAAAGAATATCCTCGTCTGGAATTATTCAGAATTCTGGAAGAAGACATTCCTCAAGAAATTATTAAAGATTCCTATATATTATTTGATCCTTTAGGAAATGGGATTTTGATTTATTCACCAGACTTACCGGGTGGCGAACTTTTAGAAGACCTTAAGAAGGTTTTGCAGAACTCAAAAATAGGTTAATAAAAAAATGTTAATAAGGAGACTAACTTTTTTTTCAGGATGCTTTGCCTTCATTGTAGTCGCATTGGGTGCTTGGACCAGATTGGCAGATGCTGGATTAGGCTGTCCTGATTGGCCTGGATGTTATGGGTTTGTAACCTTACCAGTAAATCCTGACGAAATAGATTTAGCAAATTCAAGGTTCCCAGACAGCCCCTATGAACTTGCCAAGGCTATACCCGAAGTGGTGCATAGATACTTTGCTGCAACTTTAGGTTTTTTTATTCTAAGTATTGCTACCGTTATAAATTTAGATAGGTCGTATAAACCCAATATTAAAATTCTTTCAACAGTTTTGCTTATTTGGGTTTTGGTTCAAGGAGCCTTCGGTTATTTAACTGTTAGCCTAAAGTTATGTCCCCAGATAGTGAGTCTTCATTTATTATTTGGCTTTCTTACTCCTACATTACTGTGGTTGTTGTATTTTAAATTAGTTGATGAAGGCACCGGTC
>LUMJ01000188.1_pt1 | contig 39652 bp, 32 predicted proteins | sample 729631 | NCBI WGS metagenome assembly LUMJ01 (sample SAMN03860266, study PRJNA289734) | marine metagenome | biome: seawater column; feature: ocean; material: water; isolation source: Red Sea water column Station 22 - depth 500m | place: Saudi Arabia: Red Sea | collected 2011-10-15 | depth 500 m
CAGTGAAGTTTGGCGATTGATCTGATCACCAAACGTCATGAATGTTCCTATCTTTTTTATCTTATTGATATCGCAATATTATTTGTGGGGATACCTCAGACTCTGACCCCAATTTTATACGTGGGAGTTGTCTTCTAGTACGTTTTGGCGCATGGATTCACATGGGCTTTGACAAACCGGTCTCCCAACCACTTTAGCTGGAACACCCACCACTGTGACATGAGCCGGTACGCTATTAAGTACAACGCTACCTGCGCCTACTTTTGAGCCTTCACCTATCTCTATATTTCCAAGGATCTTGGCGCCAGCACCGATTAACACGCCTTGGCGAATTTTAGGGTGACGGTCGCCCGACTCGTTTCCAGTACCACCTAACGTAACGCTCTGCAAAATAGACACGTTGTCTTCAACAACAGCGGTTTCACCCACAACAATACCGGTTGCATGGTCAAACATGACGCCTTTGCCAATGCGCGCAGCAGGATGAATATCTACACCAAAGCTTGCCGAGTTACGGCTTTGCAAGAATAAAGCAAGCTGATGACGCCCATGAACCCATAGGTAATGGGCCATACGGTGCACTTGCACAGCATGAAAACCTTTAAAGTGGAGTAAAGGAGTAAGGTAATCATTAACCGCCGCATCTCGCGATTTTATCGCTAAAATATCGGCAATGGCCGCTTCACTGATGCCTGGCTCAAGTAAATAAGCTTCATCAAACACTTCACGAATAGCGAGCGCAGGCATAACGTCATCTGCCATTTTGTTGGAAAGAATAAAACTTAGCGATGACTCAAAATTGTGGTGTGCAAGAACACTGGCATGCACATAGCTAGACAACAAAGGCTCGTTTTCAGCAACAACTTGCGCTTCTTGTTTTAGCGTCGACCAAAAATCGATGGGCGTAGATAGTGCGGTCATGAGCATGTCCCGTTATATAAAAATGCTGTGTACTGTTAGAAAACTGAGTAAGCGGACTAACCAGTTGCTTGGCAAGCACTGCAATGCTAACCAAAAAATCTGGTAGAAAGTGTACCTGAGTTCGACGTGATGCAATACCGATGTGATACCGACCAAGCGCATAATTCGATCAATTTATCGAATTAATTCGTTATAGCTAATAACCGTATATTACATGTGTATACGTTTGATTCTTCCTACCGTCGCGTTAAGTGCTTTCGCCGCTACTAGTAGACCGAAGAAAGCGCTCGTTTCTTTCAGTAAGAAATACTTAAAACCTAGTATCTAGAAGCAGGTTAGAAAGTACGAGGGTTTGTATTCAACGGGAAAACTGGACTGTATAAATTAACAGTCAGGTGGCATAATAGCGCGCTGCTGAATGTATAACACTATCAACTAACAGGTACCACACTATGGATGTATCTCGACTGCTAGACGAGCTAAACGACAAAAAACATCGCCCCTTTTTCTATTTTGGCAGTGACCTTTACCAATAAAGCGGCCAAAGAAATGCGCGGCCGTATAGAGTCTTTGATGGGTCGCAGCTTGCACAATATGTGGATTGGTACCTTCCACGGGCTTGCACATCGCCTGTTACGTGCACACCACGCAGAAGCAAATTTGCCTGAGAATTTTCAGATAATCGATTCGGACGATCAGTACCGACTCATTCGCCGCATTCTTAAAGCCATGAACCTGGACGAAAAGCATTGGGCGCCTCGTCAAATACAGTGGTACATAAATGGCAATAAGGACGAAGGCTTGCGCCCCCAGCACATTGAAACCCATGGCGATCATATCCAAAAGACCATGCGCGAAGTCTATGCTGCTTATCAGGACGCTTGTGACCGTTCAGGCCTGGTGGATTTTGCTGAGCTGTTGCTACGCGCCCATGAATTATGGGCTAAAAACCCAGAAGTATTAGCGCATTATCAACGTCGTTTCCGTGCAGTATTGGTTGACGAATTCCAAGATACCAACAATATCCAATATGCCTGGCTTCGTATGCTGTGCAGTGGCGGCAATAACAATATTATGATTGTTGGTGATGACGACCAATCTATTTACGGCTGGCGTGGCGCTAATGTAGATAATATTCAGCACTTCCTGAAAGACTTCAACGAGCCTACCACTATTCGCCTTGAGCAGAATTACCGCTCTACTGGGAACATTCTTAAAGCAGCGAATACGGTTATCGACAACAATACTGGCCGTTTAGGGAAAGAGCTTTGGACGGAAGACGCACAAGGCGAGCTGATTTCTGTCTATGCGGGTTTTAACGAGCTAGATGAAGCGCGCTTTATTGTTTCGAAAATCAAAGATTGGCTTAATCAGGGCAACGCCCTTAGCGATACCGCCATTCTTTACCGAAACAACGCCCAGTCACGTGTGCTGGAAGAAGCTTTACTACACGAAGGGTTAGCCTATCGCATTTACGGTGGTCTGCGCTTCTTCGAACGCCAAGAAATTAAAGACGCCCTTGGCTATATGCGCATGGTAAGCCACCCGCACGATGACGCGGCTTTTGAACGCGTAGTAAACACCCCAAGTCGCGGCATTGGTGAAAAAACCCTTTCGCAAGTGCGCGACACCGCGCGAATGCACAACTGTTCAATGTGGCAGGCGTGCCAGTTGCTTATTAACGAGGGAGGCTTTAAGGGCCGAGCATTAAACGCAATGCAAAGTTTTGTGTTGCTTATTACAGAGCTAGAGCAAGCCACACTAGATGAGCCTCTTGACCAACAAGCCGACAAAGCTATTCGCCAATCTGGTCTATACGCCATGTACCAAGCAGAGCGTGGTGAAAAAGCGCAAGCGCGACTAGAAAACTTAGAAGAACTGGTTACTGCATGTAAAACCTTTATCGTACCTGAAGAAGCTGAAGAGATGTCGCCTTTAGCAGCATTTCTAGCTCATGCTTCATTGGAAGCAGGTGAAACTCAAGCAGATAAAGATCAAGACGCGGTACAGATGATGACTATTCACACCGCTAAAGGCCTCGAATTTCCGTTGGTATTTTTAGCTGGCGTGGAAGAAGGGATGTTCCCAAGCCAAATGACCAACGACGAACCGGGTCGAATGGAAGAAGAACGAAGACTTTGCTATGTTGGAATGACAAGAGCTATGCAAAAGTTGTATATCACTTATGCAGAAAGTCGTCGATTATATGGACAAGATAAGTATCATACTGCTTCACGATTTATTCGTGAAATGCCAGCAGACTGCGTGGAAGAAGTAAGGCTAAAATCCACAATATCGCGTCCGGTACACAATCGCTTTAGTCAGGCGACATCGCATGCGAGTTTTGAAGAGACCGGCTTTAGTTTGGGTGAACGGGTTGTACACCGTAAATTCGGTGAAGGTATTGTACTTAACTACGAAGGTAGTGGTGAGCATGGCCGAGTTCAAGTAAACTTCGACGAATTTGGCAGCAAATGGCTAGTACTTGCTTACGCAAAGCTGGAGAAAGCGTAACATAATTAATTGGCAAGGTAGCCGAAACCTAAGTTGAAATGTATGCAGCAACATGTGCTGATCATCGAAAATGGTGAAGGCAACCTTGAACTCATAGCGAAATTAGTGCGCCGTGCGGGTCTTACTCCCGTGGGTGCGACGTCGCTTACCGAAGGCAAAGCACGATTCTCGCAAAACATGCCGGAAACCTTTTTATGTGCCATCGTAGCCTACTCGTTGCCCGATGCGCCAAAGGGCGAAGCTATTGATTTTACTGTTGAGTCTTTCATACCCACCATCGCAACTACGGAAAGTTTAGACAGCGCTATTCGCGATAAAGTCCTTGAACGGGATGTTGTCGATTACATCCCCAAAGAAAATTCACAAAATTACGACTACTTAAATCGCCTTATTAGCCGGTTGGAGAAGAACAAGTCCACAGGGGTCGTGGTGGTAAGTACTAACCGGGTTTTGCGCTCAAAAACGGTTTCATTACTTCAGCGTCATAACTTTATTGCATTTGAATGCTTAACGGCTACAGACGCAATGCAATGCTTGTCTGAACATAAAAACGTACGTCTTGTTATCACCGACAACACCTTGCCTGATATGACAGGCACGCATTTTGTTGCCAGTTTAAGGAAAGCTTTCTCTAAAGAGCAACTTGCCATTATGGGGGTAGCCGGAGGCAAAGGCATGTTGATGTCTGCGCACTTCATTAAAAGTGGTGCAAATGACTTCTTACGCGTGCCCTACTGTCATGAAGAGTTTTTGTGTCGGGTAATGCAGAACGTCGAATATATTGAGAGCGTTGAAGAAATTCGCCGTGTGGCCAACACCGACTATTTAACAGGTTTGCCTAACAGGCGCCACTTCTTCTACATGGTTACTGTGCAACACCAAAACCTGTCTGAGGATCACGCCCTAGCCCTTATTGACCTCGATTTTTTCAAATCGATAAACGATACCCATGGCCATGACGCCGGTGACATTGTGCTAAAAGCCCTGGCGGCGCTTATTGAGTTTTATTTCCCAGATGAAATCATCTCCCGGTTTGGCGGTGAAGAGTTTTGTATTTATATGCCATCTACACCTTTAAAAAAGGCGTGTGAACGCTTAGAGGATTTCAGAAAAGTAGTGGAAGCGGAAGTTATTCAACTTCCCAAAACCGACATTAAAGTGACCTGTAGCATTGGAGTAAGCGGCGCCCATACCCAGCGCGTAGATAAGCTACTAAGCCTTGCCGACAAGCAGCTTTACGCTGCAAAAAATTGTGGGCGCAACCAGGTCAAATGCGAACCGCCCGACGTACCTCAGCAAGAGCAAGCTTCACTGCTTTAGCTTTCCCGTTTAACTAACCGTGCTTTCTGACCATAGCGTAACTCACCATTTTCCACGCAAACTAGCTCTTTCATCATAGGCGCGCTGCTTTTGCATATAGGCGTTTTACGCCACCGCTTTGCGGATTGGTATTACGCAGGGCTGTGAGAACCAGCCCCTACTCTACTGCTAGCTTTTGCGCTTTACGCTGACTGCGATAATTGACTAGCGAATCAGCGCTGAACAAGATAAGCGCAAACCACACAAAGCCGAAGGTCACCAAACGGGACTCTTCAAGCGGTTCGCCGTACAGGTAAACCGCCAGTATGAACATGAGCGTTGGCCCAATGTACTGAAAGAAGCCTAGCGTTGAATACATAATGCGCCTTGCAGCAGCGGTAAAACAAAGTAGTGGCGCGGTAGTAACAATGCCAGCCGCCAAAATAAGGGTATTTAGCGTGGCATCGTTATTAAATAAATTGCTGTATTCAGAGCCAAAGAAGACCCAGTAAATAATAGCGAATGGCGAGAGCATTAAAGTTTCAATGAATAGGCCGGGTAGCGAGTCTACTGCCACTTGCTTGCGCAATAAGCCGTACACACTGAAACTTCCTGCAAGCACCAAGGCAATCCACGGCACATGGCCGTATGAGAAGATAAGAATAGCCACGCCAATAACAGCAAGTCCGACAGCAACGCGCTGTAAGTTGCGTAACCTTTCACCTAAGAAAAGTCGCCCTAAAAACACGTTGATAAGGGGGTTGATGTAATAGCCTAGGCTTGCATCAAGGATATGGTCGTTATTAATTGCCCAAATAAACAATAGCCAGTTCGCCCCGAGTAGCAAACCAGCAACGAATAAAATCTGCATAACTCGCTTGTTGCGAAGAGCTGCGCCCACTTTTGGCCATTGCTTTAGCACTGCAATAAGCCCAACTAGAAGCACTACAGACCAAATAACCCTGTGCATAAGGATTTCGGCTGCCGGCAACACCATCAACTGTTTGAAATAAACAGGTGCAACACCCCACATACTATAGGCGGCAATAGCACAAATAACGCCGACTTGAGCGGCACTGGCTTGCTTAGACAAGACTAACTCCAACGAGATTCGGGGGATGAAGGCGCGTATTGTTTATCAGGTTCGGTGAATACACAACCCTTAACACTTTCCAATGCGGCAAAGGGCGCCTATCAAGCGGCATAACTAACGAAAAGCCCCACTAAATGTACTCACTCAGTGGGGCTTTGGCTGGGTCTGTCAGTTTAAAGCAACAAGCAATAAAAAGGTTATAGAAGAAACAGTGTGCCCAAACCTAAGAAGGCGACAAAGCCTACAATGTCAGTGACCGTTGTTAGAATTACCGAACCCGACAAAGCAGGGTCTATTTTTAACTTGTCCAAGATTACAGGCACGAATACGCCAGCTACGGCTGCGGCTACAATGTTGAACAATATAGCTAGACAGATAACCAAACCTAACATGGCGTCGGTAAACCAGAAATAAGCAACCACGCCTATCACTAAGGCCCAAATAACGCCGTTAACACCGCCTACTTTAAGCTCTTTCACCATAAGCGCCCGTAAGTTAGCAGGTGTGACCTGCCCCAGCGCCAAGCCGCGGACAATCAGGGTTAACGTTTGACTACCTGCAATCCCTCCCATACTCGCCACCACTGGCATGAGCACGGCTAGCGCAACCACTTGTTGAAGGGTGCCTTCGAACAATCCAATAAACCATGAGGCTAAAAATGCGGTGAGAAGGTTAATTCCAAGCCAAAGTGCACGATTTTTCGCACTTTTCGCTACAGGCGAGAACAAATCTTCGTCCTCATCCATACCCGCCGAAGCCATCACTTGGCGTTCGTAAAACTCATTAACCAACTCACTAGCCGAGGTCACGTCTAATCGTCCGAGAAGCTTGTTGTTTTCGTCAACTACTGGCAACGATGCCAGTCCTGAGCGCTGAACAAGAAGCGAGGCATTCATTGTGTCGTCAGCTCCTTGAATGGTCGTCACACTTTCTTCCGACAAATCGAATAGCGACACGTGATCTTGCGCATTGAAAAGGTGGCTAACTTTAACCAGAGCGGAAAATTGACCTGAGCGATTCACCAAAAAAATGCTGTCACAGTGCTGAGGAATGTCGCGTCTTAGCAAGCGCAATCCTTCTCGCACTTTCGCGTTCGACGGCAGCACTAACTGCTCGTGGTTAACCCAGTGACCGATTTGGTTATCGGGGAATTGTGTGGCTTCTCTGAAGTACTTTCGCTCTTTGGAATCAAGTGATTCATAGGCCATATCGACTAAGCGCTTTGGCAATGAATCAAGTAGCTCTAGTAAATCCTCTGCATCAATATCAGCAAAAATAGACGTCCATTCGTCGTGCGGCGTATTATCGATAAGGATTTCACGAGGGTCGCTACGCATCTCAACCAATACGTCGAGCTTACGGTCGCGAGGAATGCCTTCCCACACCGCCAAACGTTTTTCTACGGGCAGCGATTCTAACAGTGATGCGATGTACACCTCGTCTTGCCCCGCAAGGGTGGCTAACAAGGTCGCCGGATCGTCACCCATGCTTTCGGTAACAATCTCTTCAATTAAATCTGGTAATGGCTCTGCCATGCTACACCTCCCGTTAATACCGCTCACTTCCTTTGCACAGCTTGAAAACAAGCATGATGGGATGGTGCAAACCAATTGGCGTGGCTACTACCCCAGCATGTATGTACCTGTTCCAAAGGCTATATGGTCGCCTTTTTCGTTGTGCAATTCCATTCTACAAACCACTAATTTACTGCCCTTGCGTATAATCATCGCTGTTGCAATAAAACGCTCACCTCTTCCCGGCCTTAGGTAGTCAACGCGCATATCGACTGTGCCCATAGTGGGTAATCTAACCTGAAGGTCCTCAAGGTGCTCATGTGCGGTTTGTTTGATGGTTTCTACAATTGAAACTAACCCCCCAATGGTGTCTAGCATAGTCGCTGTTACACCGCCGTGTAGGATTTTTTGCATTGGGTTGCCGGTAAGCGCTGGTTGCCAATCAAGATGTAGGGAAACCTGAGTCTCCAGCCCCTCTCCCTCAGTAACAAATTCCAAGCCCAGCAACTGGTTAAAAGGCATAGTATCACGAAAAAGCCCAATTACATGTTTAATCATTAGTTGATGGTTTAGCGTTTCACTGCCGTTCGCTTGACGTTTATTGGTCGTATTTTTATCCACTCGCTTTCCTTAGTGAAATGACGTTTGAAGTGCTTCTGAATAGGAACATTACTACTGAACGTGAGTTTGACGGAAATTCATCCAACCAATGATATTAAATCAAAATAAATTATGAGGGCGACTGCCCCTCTTATAAGGGCGGTTGCTGAATTTTAGTCTAGTTTTTTAAATTGCCCCGTGAAGACATTGGCAAAAACGCGTAAAATCCAGCGCCATGACAACTGCAATAGCTCCATCAGAATTAGCGCCAGAAACGCAACGTGTAAAAACACCAGAAACTGTCTTAAAAGATGTATTTGGTTACGATGCTTTTCGCGACGGTCAAGGCGAAGTCATTCACCAAGTATGTGAAGGTAAAGACGCACTTGTTTTGCTTCCAACTGGTGGTGGCAAGTCGCTGTGCTATCAAATTCCTGCGTTAGTGCGCCAAGGCACCGCTATTGTTGTGTCACCGCTTATATCGCTTATGCAGGACCAAGTAGAACAGCTTAAAGCGCTGGGCGTAAAAGCTGCCTATCTCAATTCAACGCTAGAAACAGACGAACAAGCACGCATAAATGACGCACTTCAAGCAGGAAAGCTGGACTTGCTCTACGTGTCGCCTGAGCGTTTAATGCAGTACTATTTTCAGCAGTCGCTTGCGCACGCCGACATTGCCTTATTTGCCATTGACGAAGCGCACTGCGTTTCCCATTGGGGGCACGATTTCAGGCAGGATTATCGCGCTCTGGGGCAAATAAAATCCCGCTTCCCCTCTATTCCTGTTATTGGATTAACAGCTACTGCAGATTCAGCCACCCAAGCAGACATACTGACGCAGCTAAACCTTAACGACCCGCTGGTTTATAAAGGCAGCTTCGACAGACCCAATATTCGCTACCGCGTAATGAGCAAGTACAAAGCCTTTGATCAAGTTGTTGCTTACGTAAAACAGCAAGAAGGTAGCGGCATTATTTACTGTAACAGTCGCGCTAAAGTCGACGACCTGCACGCTAAATTATTCAGACAAGGCTTTCGCTGTGCGGCCTATCACGCGGGTATGGATAACGACGAGCGAGAGCTGGTACAGCGCCAGTTTCTTAACGACAAAATTGATATTGTGGTGGCCACCGTTGCCTTTGGCATGGGTATCAACAAATCGAACGTGCGCTATGTGGTTCACCACGATGTTCCGCGCAGTGTCGAAAGCTATTATCAGGAGACCGGCCGAGCTGGGCGAGACGGCCTGGAGTCTGAAGCGTTACTATTATTTGACGAAAAAGACGCAGCCCGTGTAAAACAATGGATAGAGCAAGGTGAAATAGCCGAGCGAAACCAAATAGAGTTACAAAAATTTGCGGCTATGGAAGCCTTTTCAGAAGCGCAAACCTGCCGTAGACAAGTATTGTTAAACTACTTCTCTCAGTTTAGCGACAGCGCCTGTGGCAACTGTGATATCTGCTTAGACCCACCTAAGATGATCGACGGATTGGTGATTGCACAAAAAGTTCTGTCGTGTGTACTTCGGCTCTCACAGCAAGCCTCTAGCCAGTATGTCATTGATGTTTTGCGAGGCAAGCAGCTTAGGCGTCTTCAGGAAGCAGGCCACCACCAGCTTTCCACATACGGCATAGGTAAAGATAAGTCGGATAGCTACTGGCACAACATTATCAACCAGCTTGTTCATAAAGGCCTTATACGCGTTGATATTACTGCTCATGCCGCGTTGCGTTTAACCGAGGCCGCACGACCAGTACTCAAGGGCGAGGTCGCCGTTCAGCTTGCCGTTCCGCGACTTGAATTTAAGCCCGACAAGAAAAAAGCAAAACAAGCGCCGGCCAATTACGATAGAACGTTGTTTACCCGTCTTAAGCACTTACGCAAAGTATTGGCCGAAGAAAATGAAGTGCCGCCGTATGTGGTATTTAGCGACGCCACCTTAGTGGATATGGCGTGCAAACTCCCCACTACGCGCAACACCTTACTTGATGTAAGCGGCGTAGGCCAAACCAAACTCGAACGCTATGGCGAGGCCTTTATCCAGCTTATTGACGACTATATAAATCGCGATCATTAGTCGCTGTAGACCAACTGAGATTTATACCCTGCTGGTCGCAGAATATGGCACTAAGTAAACGTCCACGCTTTAAGATATTTACGCTAGGCGTAAGCGTATTCCCCGCCTTTCTCAAGTGCAGCCTTGTAGGCCTCTCTGGCATGAATACGCTTAACGTAACCTTGAATGGCTGTAAAATCTCTCGCTCGCCCGCTCGCCACCAGCGACTCTAACGGAAATATCATTTGAACATCAGCACCACTAGGCGCGTCACCCGCAAACCAGGTGTTTTTCGCTAAGTAGGATTCCACATAGCGTAAACTCTGCGCTAAATTAGGGCCATAATAAGCATTTAAAATACCGTCTATCAGCTTGTTAGTAATTGGTTTGATAAAGAAGGGCTTAGAACCTTTTTGGCGCGCTTTTTCCAGCACCAAGTTTGCCACCAATGGCGGCATCAACGAGCCTTCAGCGAAATGCAACCAGAACCAATACTGTTGAAGTGCCTCTGGGTCTTGAGGTACAGAAAATGCGTCTGTAGCGTGGTGTCGAACAAGGTATTCCACAATAGCACCAGACTCGGCAATGGCACCGTGCGGCGTAGTAAGCACCGGAGAGCGTCCCAACGGATGAACAGCGCGCAGCGAATCTGGTGCTAGGTTAGTTTTACTATCTCGTTGGTAAAATTCTATTTTGTACTCTACGCCTAGCTCTTCTAAGAGCCACAGAATTCGCTGTGAGCGAGAGTTGTTTAAATGGTGAAGTGTTAGCATACCCCGTCCTTAATACGCTTGAATTAACGCTATTGTTTTTGTGTTGTACTATATACACTTTTTAAAGCGAGCGGGTTTACAAAACCAGTAAATTGATGAGTTCTATGCAGCCTTTTACAAAAAGTGATATTCAACAACACGCCGTGGTTAACGAACAAAGCGTAGAAATTCGCCTTGCCTTACCATCAACACCTCTTAAAACGCAGCAGTGGGTAGAGCAGTTTTGTGAATTGTTTCATTTTTCACTATCTGATACCGATTGGGGTGCTGATCGCTTTCAGGCGCTTGTTACCACTCAATCCAACGATACACATTTTCAATGCATGCTTTGTGTAGAGTGGCTGTGCGAAGCGATTTGGCTGGAGCCAATCGGCACTCAGCAATCGCCCGACGCGATTTATCGCTATCTGCAAAGTGCTTAGGTTTTCTCACGCTTTTTCTTTCTGTTTGGCTTTTGGCGCAGACTAGTATTATTCTATTGAAAACACATAATTAGCGCTTCAAGGATCATGCTAGTGCCAATCACCCGGCTAACAAAGTACGTTTTAGCTTTGCTCATTAGTTGGCTAGTGTTGAGCACAAGCGCTCTCGCCACACCGCGCTTAAGCATCGATGAGTCTTTTGAAAAGGAAATCATCAATAACCATGCTCGGATATCACTGGCGCCAAACAGCGCAACGTATTTTGATATTCTTAGCGGGAGTTCGGGCAAGTCTTCCTCAGTAGCGCCCTCCTCCAACGAGCGAGTGTGGTATTCCACAGAGCTTGTCCATACAGGTTATAGCCCCGTTCCACTAGTATTGAACATCGATCGTTTGAACGTCGACGATCTACAAATCTACCTCTTAGACGGCAGCCAGCGAATTATTAAATCGTACCGCTATCAAGCAGGAAAGGGAGACTATTCGTTAAGGCAACCGCTTCCCAATATCAGGCTTTCCTTCACGCTACAGCCGTACCAAGACGCCAGGTTGCTCGTTGCTGTTAAAGACGAGGGGCTTAAGTACTTTCCTATTTCCCTTTGGGAGCGCGATCTTCTGGCTCAACACGATACTAATATGCTGACATTATTTGGTGCGGTATCGGGCGTAATGATGCTAATAGCCTTCTATTTTCTGTTTTCCTATTTCTATCAGCGCATACCCACCCGTTTTTGGCTAACCATGTCGTCACTGGTACTAATTGCGCTGCTATTTATCACAGAGGGTGGCCTTGCACTTTGGCCAAGCCTCACCAACGCCAGCGAGCAGTTTTACGCCGTCAGTTTTGGCGTATTGTTGCTATGCATCGCTAAAGTGACGCATCACTTATTTGCTCGCGTACCGTTGGTTTTAAGGCTTCTTAATTATGCGCTACCTATTGCCGCCACCATATACTGCTTTACCGTAAACGCCTATATGGTCACCATTACGCTGCTAGTCCTTACAGCGACAATGGGCCTGTATCACGTTACCTTAGCTCTTGTCTTTAAAGACAAAGGCAGTGGAGTAGTCAGCACAACTTACACCTTGGCTTGGCTATCCTTCTTCGCATTTTACGCATTAGTCACGCAAAACCTCTTTGGCGACCTCATTTATACTGTTGAAGTGGCTATGGGGATGCTGTTTTTCTTAACCTTGGGGTTCTTATGCTTCGGATTTGCAGTGATTACAAAGGAGCACGTGCTCAATCAGCATAAGCTTTCCACTCAAGCTGAAACTATTTCCAGCTTAAATCACTTTTATGACTTGTTTCGAAATTCAACGGAAGGCCACTACACCTCAACATGGGATGGTAAGCTTATTTCGGTAAACCCTGCCATGTGTAAGGTATTTGGGTACGAAGATGAAGAGGAGATGCTAACTGAGGGCGCAAATACGAAAGTGTTTTATGCATCTCCCCAAGACAGGCATGTGTTACTAGGCGAGATATCTCAGCAAGGGCATGTCACCAGAAAAGAAATTAGAGGAAAGCGACGAGACGGCACAGAGTTTTGGTTTTCGCTTTCTTGTCAAATTCGAGAAAACGATGAGGGTAGCTACCTCTATGGCTCCATCATCGATATCACGGAGAAAAAGCAATCAGATTTAAGCCTTCAGTATTTAGCCACTCACGATTCACTCACAGGTGTTTATAACAGACGGCAGTTTGAATCTGTCTTTAAGGAAAAAGTGCATAACCACAGCGAGCTGCCTGTGTGTTTGCTGTTTTTAGATTTAGACCGATTTAAAGTCGTCAATGACACCTGCGGTCATAAAGCCGGGGATGTTTTAATAAAAGACGTGGCACGCCTGATTGAAAACGCGTTACTTCCCAGCGCCCAATTAGCTAGACTCGGGGGAGATGAATTTGGTGTTATTTATTCGAATTTAGATGCAGACGCGGTATACCTCAACGCGGTAAAAATACTAAACGCAGTGCAAGCGTATCGGTTTATGTGGGACAACCGCATTTTTAATTTGGGCGTAAGTATCGGTATGGTCGTGTGTGATGATAGCGATATAAGCTCAGGCCAATATCTAAGTATGGCCGATGCCGCCTGTTACTTTGCCAAAGAGCAAGGCAGAAACCAGGTTCATAGATACAATAAAGATGACGAGAGCATGCAGCGTTACCAGCGTGAACTGGACTGGGTTTCCTCTATTAACAACGCACTTGAAGAAGGCCGTTTTGAACTTTTCTACCAATCACTTAGACCCTTGAGCAAGGCCAGCGATGGGCACTATTACGAAGTATTACTGCGACTTCGGGAAAAAGACGGCAAGCTCGTAGAGCCCGCTAATTTCTTGCCCACCGCAGAACGATTTGAAATGAATGTCAATGTCGACAAATGGGTGGTTACTAACACGTTTAAATGGCTGTCTGAACACCCTGATCACCTCGCAGAGTTGAAGCGATGCAGCATTAATCTTAACTGCCACTCTCTGGCAGATAGAGATTTCACCTTGTTCATTCTAAATGCGTTCGAAACTTTTAATATTCCGTATAATAAAATCTGTTTTGAAGTTATCGAGTCGGTAGCGATTATAAAGATGGAGGATACCCTTGCCTTTATGCGCACCTTTAATCGCCTTGGGTGTTCATTTGCGTTAGATGACTTCGGCAGTGGCTTCTCTTCTTACAGTTACCTTAAAAGCTTGCCCGTGAGCCAGGTAAAGATTGACGGTATGTTTATCAAAGATATGTTGAACGACAGTGTAGATACGGCTATGGTCGCCTCAATTAATGATGTAGCGAAAGCCATGGGTATGCAGACCGTGGGCGAATTTGTTGAAAATGAAGGCACTATGGCGCAATTAGGCAAAATGGGCGTTGATTTTGCCCAAGGGTTCGGTGTTGCCAAGCCTGCCCCTCTACATGAGTTTACACCGCTTTAATAACTGCACTTAATGCACGTCTTACGAAAAAAGTGATAGCACAACCGTCAACTCGCGTATAATAAAGTGGTAGACTTGCAAAAAAAGAAGTCACCCCCACTTATTGCCTACTGTCCAAAGTGTAGAAGTAACATGAGTAGCAAACAGCCTAAATACGAATATGTCAGTTCCGCTAAATTACCCACTCGAATGGGCGATTTTAAGATCCACGGCTTTGTCGAAGCCAGCGGCCAAGAGCACGTTGCTCTCTCTTATGGAGAGTGGAAAGAAGACGACGTTGTTCCAATTCGTATACATTCAGAGTGCTTAACGGGCGATTCGTTATTTAGCACCCGTTGTGACTGTGGCTTTCAGCTAGAAAAAGCCATGCAAAACATCGTGGATAACGGTCACGGTGTGCTGCTTTATTTGCGTCAGGAAGGACGCGGTATCGGTCTTTTGAACAAAATTCGCGCCTATAACCTTCAAGATAGCGGCATGGATACTGTAGAAGCTAATGAACACCTTGGCTTTGATGCAGACCTTAGAAGTTACGATATCTGCAAACTGATGCTAGATACCCTTAATGTTAAGCACGTTGAGCTTATGACAAACAACCCGAAAAAGTTGGCGGCACTTAAAGCACTTGGCATCGATGTGGTTGCGAGAAAGCCAATTGACCACGGCATTACGAAAGACAACAAACACTACCTTAAAACGAAAACGGAAAAACTTGGTCACGCGTTCGATCCACACGTTTTCAAATAGCTACGAACCGTTCACCCATTTTTAAAGCGCCCACCACTGTTGTGGGCGTTTTCTATTCAGCTTAGGTTAATCATACGCAGGTTATAACATATATAGACTTACCACATTGCGCGCGAAAAGCAGCTGACCACCAGCATAGCAATGTAAGGAGAATGTATGAAAAACATAACCTTATCTGTGATTATTGCACTTTCAAGTGCGTCGGCGTTGCCAGCGTTAGCTCAATCTAACGCTAGTCTTGCACCGGTTTCAGCGTCAACTCAGCAATATTCTGACGCTGAACTAGACAGTGTACTTGCGCCTATTGCACTTTACCCTGACACCCTTCTCACCCACATATTGATTGCTGCTACCTATCCATTAGATGTGGTAGCCGCGGATCGCTGGCGTCAAAGCAATCAGCATTTAACTCCTGAACAAGTGGAAAATGTTTTAGAGAGTGTGAGCTGGGACCCGAGCGTAAAAGCGCTCGCTCCATTTACAGATCTACTGAATACAATGGCAAATGATCTTGAATGGTTACAGCAGCTTGGTGATAGTGTCTTGATTGATCAAAGTCGCGTGCTAGACCGAGTTCAAGTGCTTCGCCAGCATGCGCTAAACACCGGTAACTTGGTGACCAATGACTATATTGAAGTTGAAAGAGAACGCGAATCTACTCGTGAAATAATTTACATTGAGCCGCGTCAGCGGGAAGTGGTCTACGTACCCTACTACGACCCATTGGTTGTATACGGCCATTGGTGGCATGCTACTACCCCAGTGCACTGGCGTCATCACGTTAGCTACCATCACCATAGCAATGTTTATTGGTCTCCTAGTATTCATCTTTCTACGTTCTTTTTCTTTGGCAGCGTGCACTGGCATAACCGTCATGTAGTGATTCACCGCGAACCAGTTCGCCGGTATTATCATGGTAGTCCTAGAAAAAGAGTAGTAAGTCGAGACTACTACCGCTGGGAGCACAACACTGTACATCGTCGTGCACGTTACTCGAACCGCGTCGTCCATAGTGCGCCTACACGCTACGAACATGGCAGTGTAACGCGGGCAAAGCACTTGTCAGATAGACGGCTTACACCGACGAACTCACCGGCCCGTCACGACGGTGAACGCGCTGTAAAAACAATGGTGCGAAGAGGGGAAGCGAATCCCGTGAAACGTACGATTGAGCCTAAGCAAGTAACGCCGCTTAGAGAAAATCGTTTACCTAACAGACAAGATACTGTTAAACGTAAGCAATCGATTGAACACGCGTTAAAACGCAATCAAGCGGTAGCCAAAAATGAAAGGCCAACAAGAGACAACACTTTACAGCAATTAAAGCGAGATAAGCCTGCTCGATTAATATCACCCGCAGAATCAAAACGGTTCGCTAACCGGGGAGAGACGCCATTGCGTTCAAGCAAGCAAATTGATTCGAGGGAGCGCCTTGAAAAAACCAGTCCGCAAGACCGACAGTTCGCTCGCGAAAGCAGTAAACCTGAACGCATTGAGCGAGGTAGTTTCCGAACTGAAAACCGTGTTCAATCACGAGTTGCTGAAGTAAACAAACGCAGTGAGGTGAGATCTGCCCGTAGTGAGAAGACCCAAAGGCAGGTGTCTCGCGTAGAAAGGAGCATTTCGAAAGGGACGAGCTATAAGCACTAGTTTGCTAAATATTACTTCTATCGTGGGGGCTTTTTCAAAGTTGCATCGAGAATTTATGGCGTCAAACACTACGCATCGTTTTCAGTGACAAAGAGTTCGCGACGCTTTGGCTTAAAAGGGCTGGCAAAGACTTATTTTTCCAGCCTTTTTTTAGTGCTCAAGCCAGCCTGATGAACGCTTACTAAAGCTTCAACAAAGCGAAGTGGAGATTGCTCGTCTAGGTTGAAATACAGTGAAGGCTCAATAAGTTCTAGTTCCATTACTGCCCACTGGTTATCTTGCCTAACTAAATCAACCCGCGCATAGAGCGCGTTGCAAGGCATTGCTGACAATGCTTTTTGGGCAATATCTAATTGTTCTTGATCTGCTGAAATCAGATGTAAGCTTCCCCCGTGCTCCTCTTGTACACGAAAATCGCCTTGTTGCGGCACCTTCTTTATCGCATGACTGTATTTCCCATCAAAATAAAACAGGGAGAACTCCCCCTCGTCAACCACACTCTTTAAAAATGGCTGAACCATGAAATCGCGCTGGTTGAATGTATCAGAGAGAACCTGCTGCTGTTCGTGCCAATCAGCTTGTGAGAGCTTAAATGTGTCATCTGCATTTGCACTAAGTGTGGGTTTAACCACTAGGGTATCGCACTTAAAACTAGAAAAAGCGTCATTTATAACACTGTTATCATACGCACTCTCCCATTGTGTTTTTACGATGGGAACACCTTGGTCTTGCAAGTCCTTAAGGTAGTGTTTTTCAATATTCCAACGAATAAGAGACAACGGGTTAAGCAAAGTGGCTGTTGACGCTTCAATTTCTTCCAAACAAGCCAGAAAAGCCTCGGCGTGCTGCTGATAATCCCACGTACTGCGAACAATCACATAGTCAAATCTATCCCAATTTTCCGCCTTCTTATGCCACGATATAGTTTCAACTGACCAATCGCGGTCGTTGAAGTAAGGAATCAAAAGTTCATCGTACACAAAGAAATCTTCGAGGTTATCGGTAGAAAGAAATGAGACAGATGGCATATTTTATTCCTTGGACTAACATTATATTAAACTTTTTTAATATAAGCTCATTAAGCTAAAAGTTGCATGGCGTAAATACAATAACTTACGTAGACTTTCGCGAAATTAGCACAGCCCAAATTTTTAACCTACACTTAACCCAAAATACTTGTCGGAGATTGGCATGCAGTACCCTTGGCTCTTAGAAGGTCACAAGATTTTTCGTGTCGTTATTGCTATCCAATTGCTTTTAGCGGTTGCTATTGGGCTGTATACAGGTGAACTTCTCCCTGCATTTGTCTTTGGCATTCCTATTGCTGTTGTGCCACTAGTACTTAGCATTCAAAATCCCTATTCAGCGATAAGTCGTCACGCGATAGCGATTGGTGTACAACTGCTTACTGCCCTTCACATTCACCAATCGTTCGGACTAATAGAAATACACTTCGAAATATTTGTACTCCTTGCTTTCCTTTCATATTTCAGAGATTGGAAAGTGGTTGCTACAGGTACAGCAGTTGTTGCCGTTCATCACATCTCGTTTTTCTTTTTACAAGCGGGCGGCGCACCCTTATTCATTTTTGAAGAAGGTCACGTTACCTTCCCCATATTGTTAATGCATGCGGTCTTCGCGCTCTCAGAAGGAGGCGTATTGATGTATATGGCTAAACAAAGTCACCAAGAAGGTGCAGGCGCAGCTGAGTTGCGCTTAGCCATCGACACCATGCAAAAAGCCGATGGCAAACTAGATTTGGCCGTGAAGCTTAACCGCGAAAACAAAATCGTTAAGCCGTTTGCCGAGCTTATTGACCAAGTGAAGTCGTTAATAGAGCTTGCCTCTAACCTAACTGACGAAGTCGTTCGCGGTTGCGGTAAGATGGAATTAGCGGCACATAATATGTTTGAAATTAGCAAAAACACCGATCAAGAAATTGCTATGGTATCGGCATCGTCAGAAGAAATTGCGCAAACTATGCAGTTGTCGACAGAGCAAACAACCCTTGCCAGCGATAAAGCCACAGCAGCACAAAGTGCATCCCAGACAACACGCGACTCAATTTCTAATACAAGCCGCACTATTGACTCACTGCGCAATACGCTAAATACAGCGGCCAAAACCAATTCAGCTCTAAATGAGCAGTGCTCACATATTTCCGATGCCATGCGCTCGATTACAGCAGTAGCGGAACAGACTAACTTACTTGCCCTGAACGCTGCTATTGAGTCCGCCCGGGCTGGTGAACACGGTCGTGGTTTCGCTGTGGTCGCAGACGAAGTACGCACGCTGGCTATTCGCTCAAAAGAAAGTGCTGATCAAATCACGAGCATTACTGAACAACTTGTTGCTCAAACCGCCAGCTCAGTTGAGCAAATGCAAACCTGTATTCAGTTGGTCGACGAAGCCGTTATCTCCAGCAATAACGCAACCTCAGCCATGACAGAAATCATGACGCAAATTCGTGAAGCGAGTGAAAGCATGACCGAAATTGCAACATCAGCGGTTGAACAGGAAACGGCATCATCTTCAATTGCGCAAAGTACGGCGCGTTTAAGCGAGTTTACTTCAGAAGAGCTAGCTACTGCTCAATCGCTTGCGGGTGAGGTTGAAGTGTTATCACAAATATCGCAGCGCATGCGCAGCGCCATTGAACGCTTTGAGCTTTAACTGTCTCTATCGAACACGAATGCAGGCCTTTGCCTAATGCAAAAAAAGACAAGCTGGCTACTACTTATGCTTTGGGCGGTAAGTTTACTCACCGCCCTGTTAGTATACGGACAACGTCAGCTCTCTGCTTTCGACCCTAATGGCGAATTGCTGCATCGCACCACAGCACCAGACTTCGATGCCTCGCTTGTAGCGCTGTTAAAAGAACAGGGCATCGGCGCAGGTTCTATCATTCATGTGGGTACGCGTTCCCGCTGCTATTGTGAAACGCTTACTACTCCTCACCAAACTCAACTGCTTGCGAAATTAGGTGACGACTTTCATCAAGTCAGACTTAATGTAGAAGACGTACCGAAGCTAGAAGCTATGCTCGACGCCGTCCCGGCATTAATTGTGTTAGATGGGCAAGCGCAACTTCGCTATTTAGGCCCTTACGCTACGGGCTATGGCTGCTTTACTGGCAACAACCTTGTCGACCAGGTTGTGGGTTATACCTCACATCTGCCTTACCGTGGTGCGGTGATCAATACCGACGCAGTAGGCTGCTTCTGCTAAACCGCTGGCACGAATTCTGTAATCTTTCTCTGTAATACGTAATATCGTTTAAATGTGGGCAAAAAACGTGCAGTTTTTGCTCATCTACGTTTGTTTCCTGAAAGGTTTACAAGGAGTCCACAATGTCAAAACGCGCCGTACTTTATCGCATGGTTACATCGGAACACATTTGCCCCTTCGGTCTTAAATCAAAAGATTTACTCGAAAGAAAGGGCTTCGACGTTGAAGACCATCACTTGTCCAGCAGAAGTGAAACCGACGCCTTTAAAGAAAAACACAATGTAAAAACCACCCCGCAAACGTTTATCGATGATAAGCGTATTGGTGGCTATGACGACTTAAGAGATTACTTCAATTTAAAGCAAGAAAGTGAGTTTGGGTCGCGCTACACACCAATCATCGTAATTTTTTCATTGGCCGCACTCATAGTATTGGCACTTATGCTCAAAGGGGGTTTACCGGCTGGTATTGAACCTTTTGTAATGAATTTTATCGGTGTCACCATGGTGATCCTCGCACTACAAAAACTACAGGACATTGTAGCGTTCTCAAATCAGTTCATTACTTATGATTTGCTGGCAATGAAGCACGTTAGATACGCCTATGTTTATCCTTTCGCAGAAGCCTTTGCAGGACTTGGTATGTTGGCTGGCCTACCAGCAATATTGGTATCGCCCGTCTCTATATTTATCGGTGCAATAGGTGCAGTATCGGTTATTAAGGCGGTATATATCGATAAACGTGAACTAAAATGCGCATGTGTTGGCGGTAACTCAGATCTACCTCTTGGGTTTATATCGCTTACCGAAAACCTTGCCATGTTAGGTGCTGGTCTATATATGCTTGCGAAATGGATAGCCTAAGCTAAACAAAGCTGAAGCGCCGATACTGAGACAATTTTATGACTTTGATTTTCTGATGCGATTACCGGCGCTGTAACTTACGTGCAATGCTGCCCTGTTGAGATTATTCAATAGGGCGGCTCATTCCCTTTAGGTGCGCCACCACGCTACGACCTAATGCACTTAAATCGTAGCCGCCTTCTAGCATACTCACTATTCTACCCTGACAGCATTCATCTGCCACAGCGCGAAGCTGTTGGCTTATCCAAAAATAATCGTCTTCCACCAAACGCAAATGGGCCATAGGGTCTTCGGCATGGGCATCAAAACCCGCAGAAATAAGAATCAGCTCCGGTTGAAAATTGCGTAATGCATCAAACCAGTGTTGTACTTTTTCTCTAAATACCTCACCCGTAGTTCCCGCTTCAAGCGGTACCGAAAGAATATTACTTGCAGATACCGGCGACCCGCTGTGAGGATAAAAGGGATGCTGAAAACTGCTGCACAGCATAATGCGCTGATCGCCAGCCACAATTTGCTCAGTACCGTTTCCGTGGTGAACGTCAAAATCGATTATGGCAACACGTTTTAATTCGTAGTTTTGAAGCGCATAGCGCGCGGCAATAACAATGTTATTAAAAATACAGAAGCCCATGGCGCTATCGTAGGTAGCGTGGTGCCCTGGTGGCCTGGTCGCACAGAATGCCTGCCTGTCGTTACCTTCCATGACCCAGTCCACGGCGTTACATCCCGAGCCAGCCGATTCCAATGCGGCATTTAAACTGTGGCGCATTAAACCAGTATCTTCGTCTAACCAGGCCACGTTATCCTTGTTTTCGGAATAGAGTGTTTTTTCGTGGTCGCTAAAAATGGACTGAGCCGCATGCTCAAACACACTTTTCACATAGTAAGGGTCATGGGCCAATTTGAGATAGGCTTCGGCAATAGGTGTAGCATCGGCATGCTCACATACCATATCGAGTCCGGAAGACAGTAATTGGTCGTCAATGGCGAACAAGCGATCCGGTGACTCGGGGTGATCTTTCCCCAGGTCGTGTTTAGTGCCGTGTTTGCCGCGAAAAATTTTAATTGTCATGCGAGTGATGCCAAATCTAGTACTAACTCTATGTCACTGGTGATTAACTCGTTTAACAACCGACTTGCCATACCCTTTCCCTGCTGGGTTTCACGGGTAACAAACGCAGCCTCACAAGTATTGTCATTAGGGTTGAAGTAAAACCGCCCCACAGCGTGAATGGTAATTCGGGAGCCTTCTTGTCTTACAATACACAATGCCGCATCAGAGCTTTGGTCCACCGACACCAAATTACACGACTTTTCACGAGACATTTGCTTTGGGTCGTAGTTATAACGCAGCCTCAGCGTTTCTTTAGTGTGGGAGTAGAAGAATTCCTGCAAGCGCCGTTCATCGGCTGGGTTCAGCGGGCGCATATAAAAGGTTTCCCCTTGAATATTTAGCTTTTTGAGCTGAATTGCCCCCAGTTCTGGAATGTCGGTTGGGTACTTTTCCTGATAATGGGGCACCCAATAATGCTGTCTTACTTCTTCTAAGAGCGCTGCACGGAATTTCGGGTGTGCCACACGAATAAGCTCCAGTGCTCGTTCTCGAATACTTTTACCTTTAAGCGACGCTATGCCGTATTCGGTCACCACGTACTGAACATTGCCCCGCGAAGTCACAACCCCCGCCCCTTCACTTATGCGGGGTGTGATACGGGAAATGGTTTCATTTTTGGCAGTAGAAGGCAGCGCTATAATCGCTTTCCCACCTTTGCTGATAGACGCACCAGTTACAAAATCTACTTGCCCGCCTATGCCACTGTAAAAGTCATAGCCCAGTGAATCGGCCACCACCTGACCGGTTAAATCCACTTCAAGTGCACTGTTTATAGCGACCATATTGTCGTTCTTAGCAATATTGGTGGGCTTGTTTACATAACTACTCGGGTAAAACTCGATGTGAGGATTACTATCAATTAAGTCGTAAAGCTTGCGGGTGCCAATAGCGAAGCTAGTAACAATTTTACCGGGGTGGAAAGTCTTCTTCTTGTTGGTGATAGCGCCCGACTCTAACAGTTCAATAATACTGTCGGTGAGCATTTCGCTGTGAATACCCAGGTCTTTGTGGTTACACAGATATTTAAGGGTGGCACTCGGTATTTTCCCAATACCAAATTGCAGCGTTGCGCCATCGTCCACCAGCATTGAAACATACTGACCAATTCGCTCCGCCACCGAATCGATAGGCGGCGGCGATACTTCAACAAGTGGCTCTTCGGCTTCGATGCAGGCCGTTATTTCACTAATATGGATGTACGAGTGACCGGCGGTTCTTGGCACCTGAGGGTTAATTTGAGCGATCACTTTTTTGCTTTGTCTGATTGCTGACATAGCTATATCTACAGCCGGGCCTAGCGAACAGTAGCCGAATTCATCTGGAGGGCTTACATTAACCAGTGCGGCGTCAAGCGCCAGCGTACCGTCGCTAAATAAGCTTGATATTTCAGACAAGAAAACGGGGGTGTAATCAGCGCGACCTTCGTCTACTGCCTTACGCATGGCTTCACCGCCAATGAAGAAGGTGTTGGCTTTAAAAAGGTTCTTATACTCTTCCTTTACCCATCGGGTATCACCTAAGGCCAGCATATGAACCAGCTCGATGTCGCTAAACCCTTTGCTGTTATCAATAAGATGCTGCACCAATGCGTGCGGCACTGAGGCATTTCCGCCAACAAAGACACGGCAACCAGACTTTATCAGCGACGACCATTGTGGCGCTTGAGGTAAACTAAATGTCATTTCCATCTGCCCTGTTTTAAGCAATGTCTCATCATGCCATAAAAACAGGTGCTTTCCCGCATTTGCGTAAGCGTGAGCTATAAGCGATTGGTCGTAGGCTTACTGAGCCAGCAAGCCCTACTATCGAAAATTTAGTATCGAAAATTTAGTATCGAAATTTTACTATCGAAGATTTAGTATCGGAATTTTTCCAACCAATTTCTGAAAAACGGAGAAATAACAGACTTACTGTTTGCAAGGCGGTGGCCGTCATTAAGCAATAAGAGCTGAGCTTTTTGATGACGCGCGTACTTTAAGCTGTTTTCAATAGGCACGATATCGTCATTCCAGCCATGCACTAAACTCACATAGCCGTCGTAGGGGAAACGTTGAATCTTGTAGTTCGGCAGATATAACGCAGGGGCCATAAGAAATACGCCCCTGGCAGAGATATGGCTAGCCGCAGCGAGTGAAACATAGCCACCCATACTGGAGCCAACCAAAACCACATCATTGCACTTTTCAGCGACAAATTCTTTGAGGCGAGCTAGGCGTGCTTCTGGGCAGTCGAGATCTTGATAATCAATACTCTCGACGCCAAAGCCCATATCGCTCGCTACATTTGAAAGCGTTGTTATTTTACTGCCCCATGGACCGCTTTCTTTGCCGTGAGAAAAAACAACGGTAGTCATTACCTATATCCCTATACAAAAATGAAATGTTTTTTCACACTCTAGCGCACTTGCTTGTTACTTGTCTTCCCTGTGAAAGAGTTTTTCTACCATCACGTAGAACATAGGCACGAAGAAAATTGCCAAGAATGTAGCAGCAAACATGCCGCCCATAACTGCAATACCAATCGCATTTTGGCTGGCTGCACCAGCACCACTTGCCAGCGCTAGCGGGGTTACCCCCAGAATAAACGCCATTGATGTCATCAGTATTGGACGGAAACGCTGAGAAGCCGCATTCGATACTGCAGTCATTAAATCTTCGCCGTTTTCATATTGCTCTTTCGCAAATTCAACAATAAGGATGGCGTTTTTAGCCGCCAAGCCAACCGTTGTCAAAAACGCGACTTGTAAGTATACATCGTTCGGCAAGTTGAAGATAAATGCTGCTGTTACCGAGCCTAGTATGCCTAGAGGTACGACTAACATTACAGCAAATGGCACAGACCAGCTTTCGTATAACGCTGCCAAACACAAGAAAACAATCAAAATTGAAAGGGTATAAAGCAATGGAGCTTGCGAGCCAGCTTCCTGCTCTTCAAACGATAATCCAGCCCATTCAATTGCAAAACCAGGAGGCAATTGCTCTACCAGCTTTTGCATTTCAGCCATAGCTTCGCCTGACGATACGCCTTCCGCAGCGCTACCTTGAATGTTCACCGATGAAACACCGTTAAAGCGCTCTAGCTTGGGCGAACCATATACCCACTCCGTGGTAGAGAAGGTACTGAAGGCAACCATCTCACCATCGCTATTGCGCACGAACCACTTATCAAGGTCTTCTGGTGTCATACGATGGGGTAAGTCGGCTTGCATATAAACCCGCTTAATGCGCCCCTTATCAATAAAGTCGTTAACATAACTTGAACCCCAGGCAATTTGCAGTGCACTGTTAATTTCACTTAAGTTCAAGCCAAGAGCTGACGCCTTTTCACTATCAATATTGATTTTAAATTGAGGAACATCGCTTAGTCCATTAGGGCGAACGCCCGCCAGTTTGGGGTTCTGTGCCGCCATGCCCAACAGCTGATTACGCGCGTTCATCAGTGCTTCGTGACCATTTCCACCACGGTCAACCAGCTGCATATCAAAACCCGTTGCATTACCTAGTTCCATGATAGGCGGAGGCACTATAGGAAAGGCTGAGGCATCTTGAATTTGGCTAAATGCTCCGAAAGCTCGGTTCATCACTGCAAACGCAGAATTATTTTCATCCCTTACACTCCAGTCGTTGAAGTTTAAGAACGCCATACCCGCATTTTGCGCCTGACCCGCAAAGCTAAAGCCCACAACCGCGAACATACCGTTAACCGCGTCTTGCTCTTGCTCAAGAATATAGTCTTCAACTTGCATAATAGACTCAAGAGTTCGGCCAGCCGTTGCACCTGGTGGTGTGCTGACTAACACCATCATTCGTCCCTGATCTTCATCTGGAAGAAACGCGCCAGGAAGCTGGCTGAAAATAAATGCCATACCACCTACAAGCAAACCATAAACAACGAAATAGCGCTTAAAGCGTTTCGCCATATGGGTTGTGGTTTTTTGGTAACGGTCACGTCCTTTATTAAACGTGCGGTTAAACCAGCCAAAAAAGCCTTTGTTCTTGTCGTGGTCTTCCGGATGCTTTTTCAATAACGTGGCGCATAAAGACGGAGAAAGAACGATAGCGACCAACACTGAGAATGCCATAGCCGATACGATAGTAACCGAGAACTGACGGTATATTGCTCCTGCTGAACCACTGAAAAACGCCATTGGGATAAATACCGTTGACAGCACGGCGGCAATACCAACAAGCGCCCCTGTTATCTGGGTCATCGACTTTTTAGTGGCTTCGGCAGGTGAAAGGCCTTCCTCTTCCATAATACGTTCAACGTTCTCCACCACTACGATGGCGTCATCTACGAGTAGACCGATAGCAAGTACCATGGCAAACATGGTTAGCACATTGATACTAAACCCGAACGCCAGTAGTACAGCAAAGGTGCCGAGCAACACTACCGGTACCGCAATAGTAGGGATTAATGTTGCACGCCAATTTTGAAGGAACAGCAGCATCACTAAGAATACCAGCACTACCGCTTCAATAAGCGTATGTACTACCGACTCGATAGAAAGCTCGATAAAAGGCGAGCTATCAACGGGGTAAACCACTTTAACTGTATCTGGCAAGTTCGAGCGCAGTTCTTCAACTCGGGCTTTTACTGCCTTAATGGTGTCTAGTGCATTTGCGCCAGAGGCAAGGCTTATCGCCATACCCGACGCTGGCTTGCGGTCGTATCGAACAATAACGTCGTAGCTTTGCGCACCCAGTTCAACACGGGCAACGTCACGCACGCGAACTTGTGAACCATCGGTATTTACGCGAAGCACAATGTTTTCGAAATCTTCGACGGTTTGAAGGCGACTTTGCGCTTGAATAGTCGCGTTGATTTGCTGATTTTCTATTGCAGGCATACCACCTAACTGACCAGCCGACACATCGGTATTTTGTACCTGAACAGCGCCTTGAACGTCAGTTGGTGTAAGGTTGTAGCTGTACAGCTTGTCTGGATCTAACCATATACGCATTGATCGCTGCGCGCCAAACACCCTCACGTTACCCACACCGTTAACACGAGAAATCGGGTCGCGAAACTGAGAAACTAACAGGTCGCTTAAATCGTATTGCGTCATTGAGTCGTCTTCAGAATAGAAGCCAACTGCCAATGCAAACGCGCTGTTTGCCTTGGTTACTGTTACCCCTTGCTGTTGCACTTGAGTAGGCAACAGTGGCAGTGCACCCTGCACCTTATTCTGCGTTTGTACTTGCGCAATATCAGGGTCTGTACCCGGCTCGAAAGTCAGCGTGATAGACATACTGCTGTTCGAGCTACTTGCTGAAAAATAACGTAGGTTATCAATCCCCGTTAGGCTTTGTTCTATCACCTGAGTAACCGAGTTCTCTACAGTTTCTGCAGATGCACCTGGATACGTCGCTGAGATAGTCACCGAGGGCGGCGCAACCTTGGGATATTGTTCAATAGGGAGTGAGGTGATTGCCAACACACCCGCCATCATTGTGATAATTGCCAGCACCCATGCAAACACGGGCCTGTCTATAAAGAAACGAGCCATATTAACTAAATCCCTTGTTTGCTATCGTGAGCCACGTGATGATGGTTGCCACTCTGACGGATTAACTTTCGCGCCTGGTTTAACCTTTTGATATCCAGTTACGATTACCTTTTCGCCTTCACTCACACCGCTTAACGCAACGTATTGGTCTCGATAAATCTTTCCAACTTCCAAAGTGCGGCCTTCAACTTCGTTATTTTGATTAACAACATAAACCGATAATGAACCGTCTGGTTGGCGAGTGGTTGCACGTTGAGGAACAAGCAGCGCGTTCTCGCGCCCAGTAATAACGTGGCCTTTAACAAACAAGCCTGGAAGCAATACGCCATCTGGGTTTGGCATTTCAGCGCGAAGCGTGACAGAGCCTGTAGTCTCATCAACGGTTACTTCTGAGAACTTAACGCTACCTGTTTGGTCGTAACGCTTGCCTGTTACTTCATCTACCGTTAATTCAACATCCATTGAGCCTTGGTTTCTCATTGACTGACGAAGCGTAATAATTGACGCGCCTGACTCCTGCATATCGATGAACACAGGGTCAAGCTGGGTAATGGTTGCAAGTTGCTGAGATTGGTTAGTGGTAACAAGCGTTCCTTCGGTCACAAAAGAACGGCTTATGCGGCCGCTAATAGGCGCATACACTTTGGTGTAACCCATGTTAACTTTAGCCACATCTACGGCGGCTTCTGCCACACTAATCGCTGCTTGGGCCTGCTCTTTTTGGGCAATAACGTCGTCGTATTCTTGCTTACTTACCGCATTCTGAGCCACCAGATCGTCATAACGTCGAGCTTTTGCCTCTAGGGTTTTAAGGTTTGCCTGAACGCTTTTTAAATCAGCTTTTGCACTATTTAACTGAGCTAAGTAACGGGCTTCATCAATTTGATAAAGCTGCTGCCCTTTTTCCACATGTGCACCTTCTTCGAACAGGCGCTCTGTAATTACGCCATCCACTTGAGGACGCACCTGCGATTGACGTGACGGGCTTACGCGGCCCGGTAACACCATTTCATGTACTACAGGTTGCTTTTTCAGTGTAATTACCGACACTGATGGTGCAGGCATGCCTTGCTGAGCACCTTGCTGCGCTTGCTCACCCTCATTTGAACACCCAATAACGCCTACAAGCGTTATTAATGCTGCAGTAACATACAAAATGCGACTCATAAATTTTCTATTTCCCAATAACTTTTTTACAGAGCACGGCCTTTGCTCTGTATTTACAATATTAAAATTAAAGCGTATTGCTTCCAGTGCACCGAATTATCTCGCGCGTTTCTTCGGCTAAAACAGCGATAATTGGTCGTGAAGTGGCATAGTTAAGCGATCATTGATACGAGTCTACGCTCTTATAGGTCATATTGTGCGCATTAATGCGTAATAATAAAAGTCAATGAAGTTGAAATTACTGAAGTTGTCGGTCAAATGCCGGAGCTTATATACGTTATACGAATAAAGCGAAGCCACAGTGCGCTTAACGTTCTATTTAAACGAATAGAAACCGAGTAATAGCTGGTAAGCGTGAATGACCTCTTGGGCTTCTTTTTGGGTTCCACCTTTGTCAGGATGAACCACCTGAAGGGCTTTCTTGTAAACCCGTTTCAAAACTGAAAGCGATACATGTTCGTTCTGAGACAGTCCTAAGCGTATATGCGCTTGCTCAATATCGGCTTCATTAAAGACGGTAACCTTTCCACCGACCATGCGCTGCCAAAAAGCATTAAGTAGTGCATCCACACTTTTTCTATCCGCTTTTTCAAAGTTGCCCCAGTCAAGGTAGTACTCCGCTAAGGGGTCCGCCTCGGTTAACTCACCGCCTTCATCTATACGTAGTTGTTGTGCGTCGTTTCCCTCGCACTGGTTAAGCTTGATATTGAGCGTATGAATATCTAGTACCCCTTCATTACCCTGTATCCAATTCATCTTCAATTGATAAAGAGCGTGAAACAAAATGAAGTGGGTTTTAAATAGCATTAAAGGTTCCCGTAGCGCACCCTCGTCGAAGAAGTAATAAGGCGCCTTCTTCAATAGCTCAATAAGGGCGTACTCGCTGACTCCACTTTCAAAAAGTGATTTTTGGGTTGATAGAATATCAACAAGAAGTTCGGCTTGAAGCATATAAGCTTCGCTGGCATCAGACGGGTTGTGCAAAACGTAATTACCTTTGCTTTAATTGGGGTGATAGCTATCACATATAGGGCCTGTTGGACTTTACTGTACAGCAAAGGTCGACAGACCCAAGTGTACAAACATGTTTCGCATTAGCCTAGTGCCTGTAGTATTGCTTGAAATTAATCCAACGTGTTACGTTCACTGTTAAAGTAGATCAGTACAATTAAAATAATATCCTTGGAGTTTACTTGAAAGCACTCATTGCCCTAACCAGTATTGTTGGTTTCCTCATGGTGGTGTTATCCGGCCCCCTCTATCAATATACGGGCGTTAGCCTGGGTACCGCTATGATGTCGCTTCAATTTGGCGTGTATGTAGGTGGCACGGCGTTGATACTGATTATTTTGCAGGTGCTATTAAATCGCAAGAAGGTAAGCTGGGGCAGTACATTCATCTGTGCCGTTCTTGCCTTAGTGGCCGTCGGCATTCCCGTTAGCTTGATGAGCAAGGCAAGTACATTTCCTCCTATTCACGACATTACTACTGATGTAACTAACCCGCCTGAGTTTGTTGCTACTGCGCCACGTCGAGAAGGAGCACCAAACTCCATTGTTTATGAAGGCGGCGAGGTAACTCGACAGCAATTAGAAGCTTACCCTGAAATTAAAACTTACCTGCTTCCTCAACCGATTAATGAAGTGTATATCGCCGCGGAAAAAGCGATTGAAGCATTGGAATGGGAGAGGGCTAGCCAGGGCGAACGTCTTAACACATTAGAAGCAACTGTTACCACTTCGTGGTTTGGTTTTAAAGATGATGTGGTGATTCGCTTAACGGCCAAAAGCGATGACACCTTGGTTGATGTTCGCAGCAAGTCTCGTGTGGGAACCACTGATTTAGGTAGAAATGCAGAACGTATCACCACCTTTGTTGCTGAACTCAAGAACCAACTTGGGTACCACTAACACCTAAGAAAGTTCGGTACGCGTATCACAGCCCGCTAGCAGTCTGTACTAGCGGGATGCTTCGTCTTATTGAGTATTTTTTCAGTGTGCTAGCTTTAACACGACCACACCTGCAACAATGAGCGCTACGCCGGCATAGCGCGCCATTGATGATGGATCGCCGTAAAACATAACACCCACTAGAAATGTCCCCGCCGCGCCAATTCCCGTCCACACAGCATATGCGGTTCCAATTGGAATTTGCTTTTGCGCCATCCAAAGACAAAATCCACTGGCAGCCATAAACCCAATGGCAAGCAGAATCCCCAATATGCGAGTTTCTGCCTCTTGCGACATTTTTAGTCCAACGGGCCAACCAATTTCTAAAAGCCCTGCAACAATTAAATATATCCAGCTCACTTGTGTGTCCTTTTCATCGCGCTTTCCAATACATCTCACTGTTGTGTAGCCTACCTACTGATAGAGCGAATAGAACACAACGCGTCGCAATATTTCGCGACCTAGCGCTTTTATCTTACAAACTTGCTAACTGGATGCTCACCATACCTAGCACTGCAGCATTAAGCCGATTAAACCAACGCCAGAAATTAGGGCGCTGCATATGGTGTGCAAAGCGTGCCGTTAACGTACTAAGACCAACGAACCACGCCACTGATGCACCAATTGCTCCACCTACAAACCACCATTTGTTTTCTTGCCACTGACTAGCTAAATTCCCCATCAATAACAAGGTATCTAAATAAAAGTGAGGGTTGAGCCAAGTCACTGCAAGCGCTATAAGCAATGCTTTTTTAAACGATAATTGCTTCTTCGCCATCTCCAACACTAGAGAGTCGTTGGCCATGGACGACTTAATTTTATTAAACGCAATCCACAGTAGAAATGCCACTCCCGCCCACTTTGTGATAGACACCAGCATAGGGTACTCCTGCAGCAGCAAGCCAAAGCCCATCGCGCCAAGACTTATCGAAATGGCATCACTTAATATAAACAGCAATACAAATAATGTTGTCCACTGTCGTTTCATCGACTGCTCGATAAGAAAGCTGTTTTGTGCGCCTACGGCGATGATTAAAGTGCCGCCCATCACGAAACCACTTGTTGCTGCCGCCAACATGATAAATGCCTCTTGGTGTAATAAGTTAAAATGCAAAAGTCGTAACGGAATTTATTGTGACGACCTGAATAATTGGCTTGATTTTATACACCTTGAGCAACTAAATTAAATTAATGATATTTGTTTTGAATAAACAAAATTAATACTTATAACCTTCTTTTCACAGGTGCTCAGCCATGTTGGATTACGACGCTCTTAGGTGTTTCCATGAGGTGCTTCGCTACGGCGGGTTCGAAAAAGGTGCACAAGCGCTTAACCTCACTCAATCGGCCGTCTCGCAGAAGATAAAGCGCTTAGAGCAGAGTGTGGGTGGTCCTGTGCTGGTGCGAACCAAACCCCTCCGGGCTACCCCACTGGGAAAAGAGCTACTTGCTCATATTCAGAAAGTAAGCGTTTTGGAAGAAGCGTTGAATATACAAAGTGGTTTAGAAGCACAGGCTGCCCCTATTAGTGTTGCTGTTAATAACGATGTACTTGCTACGTGGTTCTCGCAAGTCATGGCGGCCTTCAGTAGCGCGCGCGACAACCCAGTTCATATCGTCAACGCAGATCAAACTCAAACCCGGGATATATTGCAACAAGGTCGAGTAATGGCGTGTATCAGTCAAACAGGCACACCTGTAACTGGCGGACAGTCGATAAGGTTGGGCACTATGCGCTATCAACTCTACGCTTCACCACGGTTTATCGAGCGCTACCTGCACAAAGGAATATCGCCAGAACGGGTAATGAAAACCCCAGGTCTCCTGTACGATGAGTACGACGTAACTTTACTTTCTGATTATCAACGAGAGTGTTTGGATATCGCCCCTTCTTTTACCACTTGTCATTGGTTCCCGTCTTCTCATGGCTTTGTGAAAATGGCATTAGATGGTGTGGTGTGGGCGTTACTTCCCACCCTTCAGGTAGAGCAAGAGGTTAGCGCAGGTGAACTCGTTGCTTTATTTCCTCAAAAAGAGCTTGGTGTACCGCTATTTTGGCACTGGACAACGCTTGAATCAGCAGCCCTTGCCGACTTAACCAAAGCGGTAAAGAAAGTAGCGAAAGCACAATTAAAATAAACTCGGGCAGTATTAAGAAAGAGTGTGCGGTATTCAGACTGGGGTAATCAGGCGCAATTTATGGAGATGCGAATTGCGCTGTTTTGTGCCTTTCTTTTACGCTGTACATCTGTATATCTGCTTTATTTAGTAAGGTAGTGAGGTCTTTGCAGCGCTCATTTGTAATGTAAGCACCTACGCTAGCTGTCACTGATATAACAACGTTATCTGTTCTAATATCCCTTTCCACCAAACTGGCGTCAATTCGCGCGGCTAATCGCTCAGACTGCCCTTCACTGTAGCAGTGGCTAAGTACTACAAACTCATCTCCTCCAAGGCGCCCTACTGCATCTTGATCGCGGCATCGACTTAGCAGAATCTTAGCAATCACTTGCAGTACCTTGTCGCCACAATGGTGTCCATACCGGTCGTTAATTTCTTTGAAGTTATCTACATCGATAAACAGTAGCGTTAAATAACCACCCTCTTTATTAAAGTTAGCCAGTAGGCTTTGTGCTATGCCCTCCCAGCCGCTGCGATTTAACACTTTACATAATGAGTCTGTAGACGCTCGCTTAAACGCGCTTAGCCTATCATCATCAAGCTTTTTAACTTTTCTTGATGTAGCAATAGCAAAAATAAAGGCTTCGACAGTAATACCTACAATAAGACCATAGCGGTACATAAACGCTGACACGTCAGAAAAGACCAAGCGAAAGAGCATAGAGAACACCATGATAGCGATGCCCATTAACACCAGGTTTGAACAGTGAACTTTGCGGTAAGCGGCGTAAATACAACTTGATAGCGTACAGGTCATAGTAATTAGCGTTATAACGCTGAGCATACTGTTAACCTTCATCGCGTCTGACGTCGATAAAATAATTTGCACAAAAGAGAGAGCCAATGCTGAACACGCCATTCCAAGGATGAATTTCCGTTGCCAGACTTTTAACAGCGCTTTGAAATCGAGTAGATGATCGAGGAACTTCACCGCAGCAAAAACGGTAATCCCGGCAAACATTAAATGTAGCTTGAAGTTAGAGAAAAAGGTGACGTGAGGGTAGGCAATGTTAAGTAGCCCCTCCTGAAGCAAGAAGAAAATCGCTGCGCTGAGCACATAGAAACTGTAGGAATAGAAACCGTAATTGCGCATGCTTGTACCCAGCATTCCTACGTACAGCGTTAATGCCAAACAAAAGCCGATGAATAAACTTAAAGTGAAGGTATGTATGGATGCTAGCTTTTGAAAATCTTGTAGGGCAACGATATTTAACGTTATGGGTCGCTCGACCTGAGAACGAATGTCCAGGAAAAGTAGCTTATGCGTTCTGTCTATGGCATACGACTCGAAAGCACCAGTAAGCTTGGGAACCTTACGCATTTCGCTATCATACAGCTGATTGTAAGACAGGTAACTTCTAGGAAAATAGAGAACATGAGGCGAACTTACGTTGCAGCTAAGTGAAACGCGCTGCTCTCCCTCCTTAAGCGCTACCACCATGGAAGTAGGCGCACTATTTTCTGCATTAATCAAACATGTGGCGCTAGCAAACGTAGTCAAGGTTAACAGGCTAAACCCATATAATAAGCGAAGAATAATATGCGACATGCCACATGCCATAGATATGCTTCCTACTGGTACTGCTGCTCAATCCATGTAGCAAAAATATCCCTGTACGGCTATTTAAAAAGGTGAGCATTTGTATCTATTTATCGATTGGCTTACTCACACTCATTAAGTCTAGTTTAAAAATATTAAAACGCTTGAAAAAATGGTGTGTTTTAATGATAAGAGATTCGTATTTTTACAGTTGCATTAGCCGTTAGCGCCGTCAAAGGAAAAATTAATACTACTAACGCCATTTAACCTAGGTCTTGCAAACAAGAACCCCTGAAACCTTTTTACACCAGCATGCTGCAACCACAACCACTCATCTACAGTTTCGACTCCCTCCACTACTAAGGGAATTCCCATGGAATTGGCAAACTCGAGTACGGCCTCGGTAATAGCTTGTCGATGCCCGTTTCTATCGATACCTGTCGTTATTTTTCTATCTAGTTTAATCTTGTCTGGTGTGAAGTCTGCGAGTAATGACAATCCTGCATATCCTGCACCAAAGTCATCTATGGCGACTCTCATTCCTAGTGAACGGATATGCTCAATCGCTTGGTAAAATGTATCGTTTTCACTGATTATTTCTGTTTCAGTAACTTCTATAACCAGCTGCTGAGGCTTTAAATTATTGTGTTGGACCAGTTCATAAAGGTAATCCGCGACGTTAGGAGAGTAAGTGATTGCACCTGGACACAAGTTAATTGATAAAGTCTGCTCGGAGCTTAACAACGCTGCTCCTTGTTTTATTGCTATAGCCTTGCTTCTTAAGTCAAACTCGTATTTCTCAGGTCCAATCATCCCCTCTAAAATAGCCTCGGGATATCTTCCATCGTCACTTCTAATCAAGGCTTCGATTGAAGAAACACACGCTCTGTGAGTGTCAACAATAGGCTGAAAGGCAAACTGAATATTGGAGTTTTCGACAGGTTTAACTGTCTTCTCTGATGTCATTACAGTAGATCTAACGCCTCTACGAGCTTCCTGGCTTAAACAGGTGCGCCACTTTCCTGAAGCAAAGCTATTAAGAAGTGCAAATATCCGACTTTCCCTGCCAATATTAATGTCTGACGGAAGCCAATAGCAGCGGCTTTCTTCAGCAATGGAGAGTGTTCTTAAATTCCAGTCACCAAAATCGCGTTTGTGAATGACCATTTCGGTCACTTTCATAATATTACCGTGACGACTGTCTTTCTTTATATGCTCGAAAAGTGCATTTACCTTCTCACATTCTCCTTCAAGCACTTGAAAGAAGTATTCTCCATCAAACAAAAGAATACCTGTAATATGGTTTTGCTCATTAAATGGCAACGAATCGTCTGTTATTTTGAGCAGTTCTTTTTCATCAATTTTTGCCGTTGACTGACTTCTGTAAACTAACTGCTTAAGCACGAGATGCCTCTTTTAACACTATGTCTTCATCCCTACTTAGAACCAGCCGAACCGTTAGATACAGCTTTTTCACTCTTGTGTGGAACAAAGTATAGTCTCAGAAACAAGATTATCGCAAAGTCAGTTCAGGCAACCTACATTAACTTTAAGTTATCGTCTTTCTATGGCTGGGATCTCAATATAAGCATCCGGGTCAGATTCTTTTAATGCATTTAGTTTACGTTTTCTTGTCGCTCGCTCATCAATAGTTTCACCAAAGACCTGTAGGTGTAACTCGGCAATAAGGCTTTTGCCCTGTTCATTAGTGATTACCCCAAGCATCTCGCCAGCATGCATAAACCCCTGCACTCGGTATTTCTCAGCATCGACCTTTTTACCGTTTTTGCTTGCTGTATAAAGAGCGATGAGCTGTTCAGTACAAGCATCTAAAAACCTTGCTCTCTCTTTCTCTTCAATCATAACTTTTCCCCTTCCACTGATGGCTTATCGTTATACACCTTAACGAGATTTCGACGCTGAGGATAGACATGAGTTTGTCTATGCTCGTATCGCCGATTGACTTTGACTACTCAGTACTCTTGCCATCACTTCAACTAAAGTTCATTGGTGAGATGCGCGTATCGCGCCTACGCTTTCATTAGTGCTAGAAAAGAAAACTTCTAGGTAGTCACTGTTAAACATGAGTGAGCATCATTATGCGATACCAAATAGCTTTAGGCTTGGTCACTGCCTTGGCATTTGCCCCCGTTGTTGCTGCAAAAGGAAGTGCTCACCATTGGGAAACGTCACCCCATCACTTATCTACATTAGTTGGCACAACGTATACAAAAGAATGTGGTAATGCCTTTACGATAGGCATCGACTATGAATATCGTGTCAGCGACTTTCTAGGTGTGGGTTTCGTTGCCGAATATGCCTTTGAAGACTTGGATGCATATACCTATTTGCTTGTTGCTGACCTTCACATCACCGATAACTTCATTGCTCAAATAGGCCCCGGCGTTGAATTTCACGGTAGTCATAAGATGGAAGTAGCGAGATTGGGATTTTTGTATGAATTTGAAGTCTCAGGTTTTACCCTTTCACCGCAAATTCATTATGATTACCACCGCAATCACAAAAGTGCGGTGGTCGCAGGATTGGCTATTGGTATGTCGTTTTAAAAACAGGCAGTTTTTCACTTAAAATGAACCAACTACAGTAGTTGAGCACCAAAAGTGACGAGCTTTAAGCCGATTAAAAGCTCTACTCGTGCCTACATGAAAAAATATCCCGTTTTAATACCAGTTTTGAACAAAGTCTTGTAGCCTCAAACAATGAATAATTTTATTCCGCTGAGCTTGGTACAAAACTATAACGTTGAGGATACTCGATGAACGATCTCATTGCTTTTGTAAACCGACCTGTCTTCGAGTTTATGTCTCGTGAATTCACGGTTGGCATGCTGATCCTAATCCCGTTAATGCTAATCGTGGCGGTATGGCTACTTAAATTCATTTCTAAAATTATTCCTCGCTTGCTTATCAAAAATGGAGTAACACCCGACGCGGTGCACTTAATTAATCGCGTTGTGCAGATATTGGTGCTGGTCATGTTAGTGATAACCACCCTCGATATATTGAATGTCCCGTTAACTGCTTTCGCCTTTGTTTCAGGTGCAGTAGCGATTGGTGTTGGTTTTGGTGCGCAAAATATAATAAACAACTTTATAAGTGGCTGGATCTTGATGTGGGAGCGGCCAATTCGCATTGGAGACACATTAGAAGTAGATGATACCCGAGGCCGAGTAGAAGCCATTAATACCCGCTCAACGCGTATTCGTCGAGTAGATGGGGTGCATATGCTAGTCCCTAACAGCAAGCTGCTGGAAAATACAGTCATTAACTGGAATCTGGTGAATACCGAAACGCGAACCTCGGTAAAGGTAGGGGTTGCGTACGGCTCCTCGGTAAGAGAAGTTGAACAACTCATCTACAGTGCCGTAGGCAAACTTGACGGTGTTCTAAAAACCCCGGCGCCCGCGGTAATGTTTGACGACTTTGGCGACAATGCCCTTAATTTTGAGGTGTACTATTGGCTAAATGCGAGCTCAGAGATGGAGCGGCGTAAGTCTCGTAGTGACCTTCGCTTTCTTATCTGTGAAGCCTTCGAAAAAGCGGGGATTGTGGTCGCCTTTCCGCAACGAGATGTTCATATTGATGGTGAACTTAAGCTCACTAGCGCTGATAAGGCACTGTAATCCTTCATATAACAACTTGCGTGATACGCAGGTTGCCTACCATGTTTTCTGTATTTGTAAGTGCGTACTTGTCCTTTGCAGTAAGAAGTCAGAATGAATAGTAGTTGTTAGGAAAAATAAACTTTTTTCGGCAAAAACTGTGACTTACGCGTAGTAAGAATTGTCTGATAGAAAAAGTAAGGAGATTATATGAAAACGAAGGTAGCGATTTACCTGTCTCTCATCGCATTGCTTGGAGCGGTTCTATTTCAGAATATCGAGGACGTTACTCTGCAACTGCTTTTCATCGAGTTTCAGATTCCACTGGTTTTATTAATGGTCATTATGTTCGTGCTAGGCGCATTGACCTTCGGCTTAGTAAACTATTTTAACGCTAAAAAGAAGAGGTAATGCGTCACTGATGCATTACCACTTATACTGATAAAGATTTGCGGGGGCTGAACTTGTGTTCGCATAATAAAGTTTGTACACAACGATATTTTGGAATAATAAAGTTTGTACACTAATTGAGAGTTGTGGGACTAAAACGAGAATAGGCAAGTACAGGTAACTTTTACGATAATACAGATACTTCGGGTAATTTTTCTTCACTTAAACATACCTGAGATAAAAATCTAATCACGCTAGTTTTTGGTCATTTAGCATTTTTCGATATCATATTATTAGACAGTTTAGATGGGATGATACACCACTATCCCATATTTCTGGTTTCGACTTCGTCAGTTTCAATGAGTAATGTAGATATCGCATTTGGACCGTTATAATCAGATGCTTCCACTTTGCGTTCTCTTGGAGGAACACTTTCTAAATATCCGAGAGTTAAATCGTCTTCTTCAGATTGAAAGGACATAAGTCCAACATTTAGCCCACGTTTAGGTGCTTTAAATTTTCGGGCGGTTAGCCGTTTATTGAATGTTACCTTTAATAATTCTTGAATTAACAATGACCATTCGCAACCCACTCTTGGATCTGAGAAGAACTCACGGCCATCCTCAAATGCGAACACATCCTCTAAAAAAGACGCGAATGAAGCGTCAGAGCTCATGCTACTCATTAGATTTCTTACAATTGACCACTTACAAGTGTCTGGCCATTCGAAACACTCTTCAGGGAAACTATATTTATCTGCAATGAGATTATATCTTCCTTGCCCTACAATATTTCCAATTGAACGTGACCGTTTATCGTAGTCTTTTTGCTGAAACTGAAATGTCGGCCAATGAGTAAATAAATAATGCTGGGGATCACCAGATGGTAATTTCTTTGAGCCATTATCTGACATTTTCGACTGTAAGAGGCACGCTGTCTCCTTTTCCAACTTGCCTTGTTTAAAATGTCTTCTTACGATTAGCAGATCAGCTAATTCCACAACTGCCTTTAATTTATTTTGTGTAAACTCGACACGAGGATAGCTATGTGTAAACACACCGGTAAGACTTAATTTTACCCCCTCTCTCGACAAGGCTGGTCCCCAATATTTATTGAGAAGAGGAAGTCCTTTAACTATAAAAGAAGCAACATGTTCAGGTTCAGTAGGTTTACTTTTGTCCGAAACTTCGAACACATTTTTATGTGAATACCAAATCGCGTTTATCGCCGCGGTACGTAGTTCATTTCGAAGCTTTGTGTTTTTGATAAAGTCCATGTAATTTTATCCTTCAACATCAATTGTAAGATAGCTAACTACTTAGCTAGGATGAATTTTCCAATTGCCCATCTACACTCATTTAATCTCTTAAACTGTTTAGAATAGCCGATGGCTTTGAACTACTTTTTCTTTAAAAGTACATCATACTGACTATTCAAAGCATAAGGCGGGGAGTTCGAGTTGTTTTGACGTGGTCAACCAATTTCACACAACCCAGTTAAGCCGCTTTTCCTAAGTTAGCCATGTCAGCCTCATATTGGTTTGGACTTTTGTAATCCAGATAT
>LUMJ01000067.1_pt2 | contig 39568 bp, 32 predicted proteins | sample 729631 | NCBI WGS metagenome assembly LUMJ01 (sample SAMN03860266, study PRJNA289734) | marine metagenome | biome: seawater column; feature: ocean; material: water; isolation source: Red Sea water column Station 22 - depth 500m | place: Saudi Arabia: Red Sea | collected 2011-10-15 | depth 500 m
ATAAATAAAAATTCATAAAGGTTATCTTTATTTCCATCTTGAGGGCTCTCGTAGTCAAGGTTTTCTACTCTTGGTACATATATGGTTCCATCTGTAGTAACCGCAAAGTTTGACCATAAAGTTTCATTATCGGTACCTGTTGCGTCATGAGCAGCTTCAAACCATACATAATCCCCGTTAGGAAGTTGTTGAATCTGCACAGGATTCCCTTCTGAGTCAGTTATGGTGACAGTAGTTGCTCCAATATCTACTTTGCCTAATTCTCTATCGTATTGAGCTCCTAAACTAACTAAATCATCAGCACTCATTTCACTGGCTTGTACATTTAAGAGTACCCCTAAAATACCATAGCCATCTGGGAACCTATTAGCATCTCTACCAGCATCTCCTCCTGTTGAGATTACAAATGTGTGGTCTTCAAAATCTCCAGTACCTTGTACAAAGCTAATTTCAGAAGGTTTTAATGTAGGAACGTTAAAGCCTGTGTGGGAAGAGCTTCCCAATCCAATTTTATCCTCTCCAGGAGTAAAGTCAGCAATAATAGGAATATCTGACCAGTCCAGTTCAGAACTGAAATCCAGAACTCCATCTCTGTTTTCATCAAATCCACTAATTCCTTGTACATTACCACCACCTGGTTGCGAGTGATCTCTTATACCAAAATTAACAGGAGACTGTAGATAGGACTGTCTAAATATAAAGGTATCTGAACCAGCACCTCCTTCTAAATAGCCATGACCTCCCCAATCTCTTCCTGGGTCTAGAACATCATCTCCCGCATTTCCTTTTATGTATTGGAAAGTATGAGTACTAACTTTAATGTAATCATCGCCTGCAGTTCCTGAAACATTTCTTACATCCGCTGTATTACCTATTCTCGCGGGTACCTCATCAAGAGAAAAAACAGGGGCATCTGTTAAGAGACTAATTGCATCGCTAGGGTTTTTTTCATTATCACCTTGCGACGAAATATCTATTTTAATTGTTTTAGTTATAGTTTCCGTCCCATTTGTAGCAGAAACCTCTAACTCATAGGTATTATCTCCATTAGCATCACCCGGATTATCAAATGAAGGTCGTTCTAGAAAAAGTATCTTAGAAGAAAATAATCCGAATTTATCTGCATCAGCTCCTCCAGTAATCGAATAAGTAATTGAGCCTTGCCATGGATTGATTAAATCCTTTGTCCTATCAGATGGGTCAACAATAGTTTCAACGTCAGCATCAATATTAAAAGGATTGCCAACAGCAAAGAAAGCCTGAACAGATTTTCCACTGATATCTAAGCTTTGTGCAGAGCCTACAGCAACCTCATTTTCAAACCCACCATATGTAAAATAATCTAGTTCATTACCTTCATTGTCATAATTAATCATCCAATCTGGCCATTGAAGCTCTGGATCTGGGCCATCCTCAACTACTATTAACATATCAACAGCTGTTGATGTCTGCTCTCCGCCTTGCATAGGATGTGTTCTAAGAACTAACTTAAGTTCATAGATATTATCTTGGTTTTTGTCTAAAGGATTTTCATAATCAAAAGCGTCGTTTTTCAATATAAGATAAAAATCAGTCTTGCCTGTCTCTTCATTAAAGTCTTGCCTAAGCCAAAACTTACCGTTATCTTTAATTAAATTACCAGCTTCGTCTCTTTCTCTTAACTCTACCCAGACCTGGCTTCCTTCTGGCACATCTATATTTAATTTGTAGCCACGATTGACTTCCATATCCTCATTAGTTTCTTCATCCCAAACACGATATTGAGCAAAGTCTATGGTGTGCTCTGTAGCTGTAATTACTTGCTGATTAGCAGGAAGAGTTGCATAAGATTCTGTTACAGTTCTGTAGTCCTTCCATCGTGGAATTTTTAATTCCATTTCTATAACTTCGGTATAGTCACCTTCCGTAACAGAAACTTCAACTAGATAAACTCCATTATTATCAGCATCATCTGTAACAATATTACCGAATTCATCAGAACTTGGAGCTGCGTCTTTAAAGCTTAAAGTTCCTTGGTCATCTATACGAAAACGTGCTCCATCTGCTCCACCAGTTATAGCAAATGTAAAATCTCCGGATTCTTTGATTCTTGGGTTCATATTTCCCCAAGGACTCACTAACCATTCCAAACCTTGTGTGGTTGTCAACTCAAAAGTTTTACCGTTGACTTCAACAGTTTCAACTGTTGATACAGGCAATCCGGCAGCGCTACTTGGTAACCAAATTTCATCGTTTTCATACTGAATACTCTGATCAACGAATTTAGTAAATTTGTCTAAAGTAAAATCAAGTGCTGCTGTTGCTAGGTTTTTGAATAATTCAGAACCTTGATCAAAGAATCTATCAATCAGACCCTTAAACAGTGTGATACTATCCTCTGTAGCAGTTAAAGCATCCATCAAAGTAGCTACTTCTGTTTCATTTCTGGCCTCAGCCAAAGCCATATAGAGACCTAAGTCTCCTTGCGTATATTGCCAGTTATAAGTCGTGAACTCATTACCCCAATTTCCATCTGTTAGTTGAAGGTTTGGGTCTTTTAAATAAGCTTTAATTTGGTCAGCGGTTAATTGCCATTGGCCCGAGTTACCTTGCAACCAATTACCATCAGAATCGAATCTAAATCTTTCTTGGTTATACGTAAATCGTATTTCTTGTTCCCACAGTTCTTGCCCATATTCATCAAAAGGAACCCAACGAGTGTAAGATTCATCAAAAGTAGATGCACGGCTATAGCTCATTCCCATATCAACAATTTGATCAAGTTGATCATCAGTCATTTCGCTTAGAGATTTTCCGAAAATTCCTTCAATGAGCCTAGCCATCTTGACCATCTGTTCAGCAAAATACTTGCCGACCATATCTGTCACGCCACCGTCTGGTCCAAAATGGACTTTGCCATCTGCTGAATGGTGTGGTTCCTGGGAGTCCAACACATCTGTCATAAGAACAGCCCACTCTCCCATAGTTTTAGTAGCACCTAAGAATGTAACAGTTTCACCGGTATAACCATCGAGGCTTTTAAAACTTGTATAGTTGGTTGCAGGGTCAAATCCCATTTCAGCAAGAATGGTATTTTTTATCTCTAAAACTATAGCGGTTACTGCCCCATCGATTACTGCATCAAATTGACCTGTACCATCTTTTTTCATTTCAAAAAGGTTATCCAGATCATCAGAAGCAAGAATAGCTTCAATAATTTTATCGTTAAATGTTTCGCTAGCTTGAGCTAATAAGGCTTCAAATCCTTCCAGTTCAATGGTAACTCTGGGTTGTGACTTCAAATCCACGTTGCTATCCCAACTTGAATATCTGAGTGTTTGAGTACCAAAGCTAAATATATCACTTATTTGTTTTCTTACTGTAGGTGCTATTTCTGTAGTGAAATATTCAGAGACTTTCTTAGAAACTTCCCCTAAAGTAGAAACCATGATATTTCTGGCTTGTGCTGTAAGAGCAGCTTTAGCCTGTGCGTCGGTGGTTGCACCATAAGCTAAAGCTATCGGGTCAAAATTGGTGATGTTATCAAAAGCTTCATCTAGACCATAAGCTTCCGCAACTTTGTTGAGTGCCTGCTCTAAAGTAACACCACTCTTTGCGTAAGCTCTCGATACTTGCGTACTTACAGGGCTTATTACCAAGGAGTCTGATCCTGTTGCACCCGAAGAAGAGACAATTAATTTGAAGGTATGGTCGTTAGGTTTACCTGTACCTAAATCATATCCGCCGCTTACTAGAAGGACATCTCCTTCAGATAAAGTTGCATCTAATTCAAATGCACCAGTCTTATCTGTTGTAGTAAAGGGTTCACCAGTATCCTGAACACCATTATTATTAGCATCGTGCCAGATTGTGGCACCAACTAAATAACCATCTATTGCTTGCCCTTTAGGGAGCGTGGGACCGTCTTCCACATCAAGTACGGCTATACTAAAAGCTTGAGACTTAGTTAAGCCTCCACTGTCAGTAGCGGTTATAGTTATTGAGTAAGAAGTTTTGGTTTCGTAATCGCCAGAGACACTGTCTTTAAGTTTTAAAGTAGTACCTGAAATTTCAAAAGAAGCTGAGTTACCGCCACTATCAGTAGAGGTTATGGTTATTGCATACGAAGATTTTGTTTCAAAATCTGAAGAAACAGTGCTTTTCAATTTTAAACTGCTTCCTACAATTTCAAAGGAACTAGCATCAGTTCCAGTAATAGCGTAACTAAAACTTTCACCAGAATCTGGATCCGTACTACTTAACGTTCCTATAGTTGGTCCAGAGGTATTTTCCGTGAAACTGGTCGCACTTAAAGCTACTGCAGTAGGCGCTTCATTAACATTTGTAACCGAAATGGTAAAAGCTTCGGTTCTAGTATTATCACCGGTATCGGTTGCGGTTAGAGAAATTGAGTATGAACTTTTTGCTTCAAAGTCTCCTGATACTGAATCCTTTAACTTAAGAGTACTTCCTACCAATTCAAAGGAATCAGCGTCTGTGCCAGTAATAGAGTAAGTAGCAGTATCTCCTGCATCAGGGTCAGTCACACTTAGGGTTCCAATTGTTGCGCCAACAGAATTTTCCGCTACTGAAGCGGCCGATAGTTTGATATCTATAGGAGCTTGGTTTCCAGCAATGTCTGCTGTTTCTATTGAAGTATTAAGGTCATCAGTGGTTAAAGGGGTATAAACGGTCGTTGTTGCGGCTGTTGTTTGTACCGTGTTAACAATACCTGTGTCATTATTTAGAACGACCTCTTGTACTTTAGCAATTGCTGTAACATCACTAGCGGTATCTACCAATGAATTTGCATTCACTATAGAAGTAGATATATCACTTGCTAATTCACTTACCCTTGTGGTTGCTGTTGTTCCCGCTGCGCTATTAGTAAAGATTTCAGTTATTACTGCCGTATCTGATAGATCTTTACCGTCTTTCAATGAAGCTACTAATTGAACAACGAGAAGTTCATCTCCAGTTCCGTCAGCCAGTCCGGCTCCTTCTAATAGACCTTCTCCTACCGCAATAATATTAATCAATTTTGCATTGATTTTTTGTGCTCCTAAAGTTTCAAGTGGGTTATCTGTAGAGGGATCAAAACCAGAAGGAAGTCCTAGATTAGTTTGAACAACGGAAGCATCATCGCCTGCTGCATCAAGTAAAGTGGTTATTGCCGAAACAAATTTTGAGGTTTTTGATGCAGAGAGAGAGATAGTAACTGTTTCGCCCGTGTAAGAATCTGTTCCTCCATCGGCAACAACCCTCACCCCTTTGTTATCAGCTGCATTTAAAGTGTATTCACCATTAGCATTGGTGATGGCAGTTGCTACAATAGTCCCGTTAGCATCAAGTAGTTTAACAGTTGATCCAGTAACATACCCATCAACTACTGTTCCCGTAATAGTTTCAGGTTCAATAGCATCATCTACTGTAATAGTAAAAGATTTACTGGTGCTAGTTGTAGATTCACTATCAGTTGCTGTTACGATAATTGAATAAGAATCCTTACTTTCATAATCTGCAGTTACAGAGTCCTTAAGTTTTAAAGTTGTTCCTGATAATTCAAATTTTTCTGCATCTGTACCTGAAAGAGTAAAAGTATTATCTAAATCTGGGTCGTCAGATGAAATTGTTCCTACTGCAATACCAGCAACATTCTCTGCCATGGAAGTAGAAGATAAGTCTATTTCAGTAGGTATATCGTTAACAGCATAAATGATGAAAGTGAAAGTAGCTGAGTCAGATAGCCTTCCATCTGATGCAGTAAGTACAAGTGTTCCTGGAGTTGTATTATCATCATTTAAATCAGCATTAGGAGTAAAAGTAAGTCCTTCAAGTTGGCCGGCTACTAAAGTCATGCCCTGGGTAATAGTAACTCCATCAAAAGTAGTTAAAACACCGGTGGTAGGAATAGAGTCCACTGTGATGGTAAGAACATCGCCATCAGCATCGGTGGGTGCGCCGATACCAAAAGAAGCTGGAATGTCTTCTGTAAAGTCAAACGTGAAATCTGCACCAGCGTTAGGAGCTGCGTTTGCTGTTGGAGTTGGGGCTCCAGCTGAGTAGTCTGTAGGCCCACTACTCGTTCCACAAGAAGCTAATGTTATAGCCGCTAAATTGGCAAATAAAATAGAAGAATGTCCTTTAAGTTCAAAAGTTTTATTTGAACCTCGAGGTTGTTCTCTCAGTAATTTCTTAAGTTGATTGTTCAGTTTTTGTTCGATATTTAGATCTAGAATAAGATCTTGATTTTCATTTTGTATTTCACCCATTTTTTTACTCCATGTACATCTCGATTTCTTTAAACGCGAACTATCAAATATGCCACAAAACAACTAGCTTTTCCAAGCTTATTTTTAGAATTTTTTGGATCTTTAAGAGCCTACCAATCGAATATATATTTTTGAGAGTAATTTATTTAACTACTGTGTATTCTTTATCAATCTGTTTGATCTCTTTTCTAAGTAAAATAAGAGCAATTAAATTAGGTATTGTTGCTATAGGACCTATTACTGTAGCTATATCCCAAATTATTTTTGTATCAACTACTGCCGCTATAAAGAAGGCTCCAACATACACAATCCTATAATAAAGTATCCAACCTTCTCCAAATAGATGTGCTGTAGCACGATCTCCATAATAAGACCAAGCGATGACAGTTGAAAAGGCAAATAATAAAAGGCCGAAAGCAACAATATATTGACCATAGTCACCAAAAACACTTTTAGTAAAGGCCTTACCTGTTAAGTCAGCAGATCTTAAAAGAGACTTCCCTTCTATAATAAAATCACCTGGATTGATAATTTTTCCTTCTTCTACTGATATAACACCCGAGAAATCTTGATTAGTTTCTCTATCTTTATAAGTTGTTTCTTCTGCAAAGGAACGATTGTGCATTAAAGTTACATCTTTAGAAGTTAGCACTCCTTCTGAAACATTCAATTCCCCTGTGAATTCAATATTTTCATTTCTTTCATAATAATAATTTCGTAGAGTAATTAAATCTTCTTCAGAACTTATTTCTGAATAGCTCCCTTTTAAATAATCCATTGCACTTGCTTCGAATTCATTTTCAAATTTTTGATTCCAAACCCCTGAAGCCAATATAACTAATCCGGTCAAGGTACATACAACAATAGTGTCAATGAAAGGTTCAAGAATTGAAACCATGCCCTCCTCTATTGGATTTTCTGTTTTTGAAGTGGCATGAGCGATTGGAGCAGAGCCTTGTCCTGCTTCATTGGAATACAAACCTCTATTTACTCCTCTTGTTAGAGCTGCAGCAACACTAGCACCAAGAAAACCCCCTACAGCTGCTGCAGGTGAAAATACATGAACAAAAATTAATTTTAATGAAGGAATAATATTTTCATAATTACCTATTATTACTGCCAGTGCCCCTAGGATGTACCAAAAGGCCATAAAAGGGACTAATTTAGAAGCAATCTGAGCAATCCTCTTTATACCACCTATTATTACCATCCATAGCAAAATAGCCAAAACTAAGCCTGTTAACCACTTAGGTATATTAAAAGTATCATTCATAACTAGGGCAATATTATTAATTTGAGGCATATTTCCTGTGCCGATACACATCATTAAAAGACATACTGAAAAAACTACTGCTAGCCACTTCATATTTAAGCCATTTTCAATATAAAACATCGGTCCACCAGCTATTGATCCATCAGCTAGTTTTTCTCTATATTTATGTGCCAAAGTAACTTCTACAAACTTAGTGGTCATACCAAGAAAAGCTACTACCCACATCCAAAAAATTGCAGCTGGGCCCCCTAGAAAAATAGCCAAGGCTACTCCGCCAATATTGCCTGTTCCGATGGTTCCTGAAAGAGCTGTTGTTAGGGCCTGAAAAGGTGTTGTTTCACCTTCTGTGCCAGGCTTCACATATTTACCAGATAGAATTCTCCAACCATGAGTAAAATACTTAATTTGCGGGAATCCTAGGTAGATAGTAAAGAAAATACCTGATCCTATTAAAAAGGCAGGAAACCAGTAATGATCTACTAAGTAATAGGTAAGAAATTCAAGAACTTGAGTAAATGTATTCATTTGTTAACTAAGATATTGCTCTAGTTCAGTGTATCCACCTATGTATTGATCATCTTTAGTTATTTGAGGAAAAGTTCTCGCTTCTGGAAACTTTGTGATTAATTCTTCTCTTGAAAAGTCTACATCTAACATGTATTTCTTATATTCAAGGCCCTTAATTTGGCATAGCTTCTCCGCTTTATCACAGAAAATACAGTTATATTTTGACCAGATTTCTATCATGTTTAACTTCTATTTTTTGTTACAATCTTTGTAAAAGGAATTTCTTATGATACTTGATGCATTTAAATTTACTAATGATTTATTTTTAAAGAATTTTTCTAAATTTCTAACTCTTGTTTTCCCAGTATATGTAATTATTTTTCTTGTGTATTTTCAAATGTCTTCTGTTCCTGGTTATGGGTTTGGGATCACTACCGGCTTTATTTATCAAGAATTAATCATTCAACTACTCACTGTATATTCCTTAATATTAAGCATTTTATTAATTGATGATATTTACAAAGAAAGAAAGAGATCAATCACGAATTATTTTTATCTTAGTGCGTACTTGTTTATTAAAATTGTAGTAATTTACTTAATTACAAGTTTTGCAGTTATTTTAGGCCTTTTAGCTTTGATTCTTCCTGGTCTGTATGTTTCAGCAAGATTATTTTTTGCCTCTTATTTAGCTATTATTTTTAATGAAGGAATAATTGATTCTTTAAGCAAATCTTTTGAACTAACTCAAGATAAAGGATGGGCAGTACTTGGTTATCTGTTAGCTGCAACTTTTCCTTTATTATTTATTATGATACTTCTTCTTGTTGGTCCAGCTATTGTACTAGCAGAAGAAAATATGAGTGCTTATATGGCAATCACTTATTGTATAACCTTCTTTTTCATGGTCTACATTACTATCTATGGTTATCGTTTGTTAATTAATTTGATGAAATCTTCAGATGAATCTATCTAAATCAAGTAACGGGCACTATTACTATTCAATGGGAGAAGGAAAACCATTATTTTTTCTGCATGGTTTTCCCGATTGTGCTGAGAATTTTAAACCTCAGTTAGAGTTTTTTTCCAACCAAGGATATGAAGTAATAGCACCCTATCTACCAGGTTATCATCCTGAAGATAAAGAACTCGATACTTATCAATCTTTGCGGATAGCCGAAGAGATAATTGAATTTATCAAGTCCATTACAGATCAAGAAGTTAGTTTATTTGGTCATGATTGGGGGGCAAGTATTGCTTATGGAATAGCTGGTTTAGAACCAGATTTAGTTAATAAGATGATAACTGTCTCTGTTCCTCACGGGATAAGCGTAGGGGCTTCTTTTCTCTCTGATGGGGATCAACAAAGAAAATCTTGGTATATGTTTTTCTTTCAACTTCCTATAGCAGATCTTGCCGTAGCTAATAATGATTTTAATTTTATTGAGCGTTTATGGATGGATTGGTCGCCTAATTGGCCAGAATATGAGCCTTATGCTAAAAAAACAATTAAAGTTCTTGCTGAAGAAAATGTGCTTTCTAATGCGTTAGCCTATTATCGATGTACTTTCCAGGAATCTCTACAAACAGAAAGAATAAACAAATTGGCTGAGCAACTAATGTCTCAAAAGATTCAAATGCCTTCACTTTATTTACATGGTGAAAATGATGGATGTATAGGTGCAAATCTATCAGAAGGTATGGAAAGCTTTTTTGAAGACTTAGAAATTAAAATACTTCCAGACTGTGGCCATTTTCTTCATTTAGAGAAGCCAGAACAAGTTAATAAGATTATTTTAGATTTCTTATCTAGTTAGGCCAACAGATTCAGTCCATTCAACTAAAAGTGCCTGGAGTTGATAGTCCACTCGTAAATTAGTTTCAGAATTAAATAGAGACCAAAAAGAATTGGTCTTTTCTAGAAGAGAAAAAAATGTATCAGTCTCTACCTTTTCAGATAGATAAGATGAAATATTGTCGGTATCCTGGAAAGTTTCTTGGCCTTCAGTTAGGAATTTATGTCTTATACAGTCCATTAATAAATCTGACATCCATTCTAATTTTAATAACATACTGTCATTATCTTTAGGCCACTTTTCAGATATTTGTAATAAGTTATTTCCTGTTTTTATAAGTTCTGAAATATCCTTAATGAAATCCTTCCTTGTAACGTTCACTTCTAAATTAATCATTTCAGCAGCAACTAATGGTTTCCCCTTAGAGAATAATATTGCACTTTCTATTTTTTCTTTATGCTTGGTCTGATTTTCTAACCAAATTTCTATCTGCTTTTTTTCTGGTATCAGCATGCTGATCTGAATGCATCTACTTTTAATTGTTAATGGAAGAGTTTGATATCTATGACTTACTAATAAAAAGACTGAGTTACTTGGCGGTTCTTCAAGATTTTTTAAGAAAGAATCAAATGCCTCTCTAGTTAACTTTTCAAGAGGATTAATTAGAAATACCTTCTTAGAACCCATAAAAGATGATTCATATAATGGTTCCTGTATTTCTCTTATTTGATTAATTGAAATTTGCTTTTTATCTTCTATTGTTTTTATTGGATAGAAATCTGGATGATTTGATTCATCAAATAAATGACAAGACTTACATTCATTACATATTTCAATATTTGGTTTAGCGGTGCAAAGAAAACCTTTAGCTACTTCTAAAGTAAATAGATTTTTTCCTATTCCTTTAGGGCCTTCAAAAATATATGCATGATGGTTAGACGTTTTTTTAAAAATATCTTTGTCTCTCTCAAACCAAGGTATTTTATTTTTATAATCCATTAATTAAGGTTTCAATAATTTGTTCTACACTTTTAAGCATAAGCTCAATTTGTTGTGAGCTATCTATAATTTGTATTCTGTTAACATTCTGTTCAGCAAGCCCTAGATAGGCTTCACGAATTCTATTGTGAAAATCTAATTTTTCTTGCTCAAACCTATCCAGTTCACCTCTTGCTTTAACTCTTGAAAGAGAGATTTCTACTGGAACATCAAATAATAAAGTTAAATCAGGATTTGGAAGATTCAGATTTTTAGAAAAAGAATCAATCATTTTCTTATCTAGCTCTCTACCTCCACCTTGATAAGCAATACTGGAATCCATAAACCTATCTGAAATAACCCAATTACCGGTTTCTAAATTAGGTAGGATCACTTTTTCTACATGGTCTTTTCTATCAGCTAACATCAACAATAATTCAACTTCAGAAGAAATTTCAGTTTTGGGGTCTAAAAGAATTGATCTAAGTTCTCTACCAATTGAGCTCCCTCCTGGCTCTCTCGTAACTACATAGGTGATTCTTTTGCTATCTAAAAGATCAGTTATACTTTTTATTGAGGAAGTTTTTCCTGATCCTTCTATTCCTTCTAGAGTAATAAACTTTGCTTCCATTATTTATTTAATTGATATTTTCTAACTGCCTGATTATGTTCTTTAAGAGTATCAGAAAAATGATGGGTTCCGTCACCTTTGGCAACAAAATATAAAGAAGTTCCTTCTGCAGGGTTAATAGCTGCTTCTATTGAACTCTTACTTACAAGCCCTATAGGCCCTGGTGGCAGTCCTTTAATGTGGTAAGTATTGTAGGGATGCTTCATTGTTATATCTGATCTTTTAATGTCTCCATCAAAATCTTTTCCCAAAGCATAAATGATGGTGGGATCAGATTGAAGTTTCATTCCAAGTTCTAACCTTCTCACGAAGACACCTGCTATCTGTCTCTTTTCAATTCCTTCTTTCTCAATTATAGAGGCTAGAATTAATGCCTCGTAGGAATTCTTGTAAGGCAAATCTAGACTTTTTAAATTCCAAAGTTCTTCTAAGATTTTTTGATGCTTTAAATTAGACCTATTCAAAATATCAATGTAAGAGTCCCCCTTTGTGTAGTTATATGTATCAGGATGAAATTGTCCTTCTAGAGAAGGAACATCTAAATCTAAGATAGATTTAATATTTTCTAAATTGTCAGTATTTTTATCTTTCCCAATGAATTGGTTATTAGTGAATAAAGTAACAATCTCATTAAATGTTGAGCCTTCTTTTAATCTAATTTGTCTGTAGTAAACAGATCCCTCACTAATTTTTCTTATAAGTTGAAAAATATTTTCATTTTTGGATACTAAATATTCTCCAGCTTTAATATTAGTTCTAGATTTAAAGATTCTTACGTAAGCTTTTAAAATCAGTGGTCTGGTTATTAATTCTTTTTTATTTAATGTGTCTATTACTTGATTAAGTCCATAACCTTTATCCACATCAAGAACTATTGTCTCTGTTATTGGGATAGATCTGTAGAGGTTAAAAACTAGCATTCCTGTTAGAAATACTATGACAACTATAAATAACTTACTTATTGACGAAAAAGGAAATGACACAAAGTTATTTTAACTCAGAGAAGACGAGAGTGGCGTTGGTTCCTCCGAATCCAAAAGAATTAGAAATACTTTTCTTTACTGGTATTTCTGTAGCATTGTGTGCAGAGTAATTTAAATCACACCCCTCACTGGGATTGTCTAAGTTAATTGTTGGTGGAACTATATTATCCCTAATTGAGAGAAGACTATAAATAGCTTCAACTGCACCCGCAGCTCCCAATAGATGTCCAGTCATAGATTTAGTAGAACTAACAATAAATTTAGAAGAGTCTTCGCCAAAAACTTTCTTAATGGCTAAAGATTCAGCTAAATCACCAACGGGAGTTGAGGTTCCGTGAGCATTAATGTACTGGATATCACTGGAATTAATCTTTGCATCACTGAGAGCATTTCTCATTGCTAAGGTTGCTCCCTCTCCTGTTTCGGGAGGAGCAGTCATATGAAAGGCATCTGCGCTCATCCCAAATCCAATTATTTCACCATAGATTTTTGCCCCTCTTAATTTAGCATGCTCTAGTTCTTCTAACATTAAACAGCCTGCCCCCTCACCTACCACAAACCCATCTCTGTCTTTATCCCAAGGCCTGCTTGCTTTCTCCGGTTCATCATTTCTTGTTGATAATGCTTTAGAAGCATTAAAACCTGAAACTGAAAGAGGTGTTATTCCCATCTCAGCACCACCAGTAATCATTAGTTCAGCGTCACCATGAGCAATATTTCTAAAGGAGTATCCAATTGAGTGACTTGCGCTTGAACAGGCGCTAGCTATCGAGATATTAGGTCCTTTAAAACCAAATTTGATTGAGACGTAACCAGATACCATATTAATAATTGAACCGGGTACAAAGAATGGAGATATCTTTTTTGTTCCTGATTGATGTAAGACATTAGCGTAGTTTTCTATTGTCCCTAAACCTCCAATGCCTGAACCAATTGAAACACCTATTCTTTCAAAATTAGCATTACTTTCATCTATACCAGAATCTATGATGCATTCTTTCGAAGCAGCCACACCATATTGAATAAATCTATCTAGTCTGCGTATTTCTTTCTTTTCTAGATACTTCTCAGGTTCGAAGGAAGGTAGACTGGCAGCAAATTTTGTATCGTAATCAGTTGTGTCAAAATATTGTATTGGCTTAACGGGATTCACACCTGAAAGCAGATTGTTCCAGGAACTTTCTACTTCATTACCCATAGGGGACAGTAGACCTAGTCCAGTAATGACTACCCTTCTAGTGGACATTTTTATGGTTACCTAGTGAACCTAGGCTATTAAGAATTATTAGAAATATAATCTACAGCGTTTTTTACAGTTGCTATTCCTTCAGCTTCTTCATCAGGAATTTCAATCTCAAACTCTTCTTCAAAAGCCATAACAAGCTCAACTGTATCTAGAGAATCGGCTCCTAGATCATCTATGAAAGAAGCTTCTAATTTTACTTCTTCTTGAGATACACCTAATTGTTCACAAACTATTTTTTGTACTCTTTCTTCTACACTCATGAAACCCTCCTTTCTAGAAAGCTTTGCCGTTAATTTCGACGGGCATGTTACCCAAGTTTGATTTATTTTGCATTATTTATCGTGCGTAACTTTTAACCTTGTCTAGAAAAGCTACATATAAAGGCCTCCATTAATATGTATAGTTTGACCTGTAATGTAAGAGGCTTCATCTGTAATAAGAAATTCTATTAATTGAGAAACTTCTTCTGCTCTACCAAAACGTGATAAAGGAATTTGTTTAAGTATCTCTTCTTTCATTTTATTATTAATTTGCTCAGTCATATCAGTCTCAATATAACCAGGTGCTACAGAGTTGACTGTTATCCCTCTACTTCCAACTTCTTTAGCTAGAGACCTAGAAAATGCCTCAACACCTGATTTTGCAGCAGCATAATTTGCTTGACCTCTATTGCCTGTTGTAGCTGAAGTGCTTGTTATGTTAATGATCCTACCCCAGCGTTTTTTTAACATAAATTTAAGGACCGTCTTACTGATCTTAAAAGTGCCATTGAGAAGAACATTTAGAACATCCATCCATTCTTCATCAGACATTCTTAAAACTATATTATCTCGAGTTATTCCTGCATTATTTATAAGTATTTCTATATCAGAATGATCCTTAATTAATGCATCATTAAATCCTTCAATTGATTTACTATCATTTAAATTCAGCACTAAACCATGAATACCTTTTTTTTCTAACCCCTGAGCTCCTTCTTCAGAGGTTGAAGTGCCTAGAACAATATAACCATTCTCTTTAGATTTAAGTGCTATATCTTTTCCTATACCTCTCGAAGCACCTGTTATAAGTATTTTCTTTTTTTCTTTACTCATTAGACAACTCTAGGTAATTATCATAAGTATCTAAATCAATAGTGGCTATATTTGGTGAAATTCTTTTAATTAAACCACATAAAACTTTACTGGGACCACATTCAATAATTGTAGTTACTTTCAGATTAGTAATGGTTTTTATGGTATCTACCCATCTTACAGAGCTATAAATTTGTTTTACTAATTTAGCTTTTATTTTACCAATATCATTTTCAAAACCTGAATCAACATTATGAATGATAGGTATTTTGGGCATAGTAAATTCAACACCTTCTATAGAACTCACAAACTTATCAGCTGCCTCTTTCATTAACAACGAGTGGGCAGGTACACTCATAGGAAGGGGTATAGCTCTTTTAGCTCCCAATAACGTGCATTCATGCATGGCTTTTTCAATACCTTGCCTATTTCCTGATAACACAATTTGATTTGGAGAATTGAGATTAGCTATATTAACTAAACACTCTTTATCTTGGTTTACTTCTAAACATACTTTATTTATTTCATTTTCCTCTAATCCAATTATTGCTGCTATCCCTCCTTCCCCCTGAGGTACAGCAGATTGCATTAATTTAGATCTTTCGATAACTAAAGCTAAAGCATCCTTAAAAGAGATAGTCTCTGAAGCAACCAATGCTGCATACTCACCCAAAGAGTGTCCAGCAAGACAAGAAGGTGCACTTATAAATTGAGAAATTAGATTCCAGAGGGCTACATCTGCGGTCAACATTAAAGGTTGTGTAACTTCTGTTTTAGATAGATCTTCTTTGCTTCCTTCTCTTATGAGTTTGATTAGATCTATTCCTAATAGATCAGATGACTCATCAAAAGTATTCTTAACCAAGGAAAGGTTATCAATATACTTAGTTAACATCTGTGGGTATTGAGAACCCTGTCCTGGAAAAACGACTGAGATTTTATTTGAAGACATCAGAGTTAATTTACTCTTCTAAAGGTTCTTCATCCTTATGAATTTCTATTATCTTTTTTCCTTTATAAAAACCATCAGAAGTCATGTGATGTCTACGATGTTTTTCTCCTGTTACAACATCAGTAGAAAGAGAAGCTTTTTTTAAAGCGCCATGAGATCTGCGCATACCTCTCTTAGATCTAGAAACTTTGCTTTTTTGTACAGCCATATAGTGCCTCGGACGCGAATTCTAAGTAAATTATTTAATTAAGTCTCTAATTTTTTGAAAAGGTCTAATTTTATTAAAGCTTTTTTCCTCTAATTTCTCATTACTTTCTATAGTGCAACAAGTCACAATAGAAGGAAAATTAAGGTATATTTCTTCAGAAACGAGATCATTAATATTAAAGTTCTCTAAGTCCTGATAATGGATTTCTAACGGTTCTTTTTTATCTACATTTTCATACTTTATATCTTTTATTCCTACATCAGTTTCTAAGCTCAACTTAATCAATGTCTTCTTAAAACATGTTTGACAATCAGCTTCAATGGCAACTGATATATTGCCTTTAGCAAGAAAAAGAACTCTAGAAAATTTTTCTATAATTAATTTAACAATAATGTGATCCTTAACTTGACCAAGATCTTCTAAACCATGTAAGTCTTTAAATTTCTTATCTAGTTTTATAGGAAAACTGCCTTCATTTAGGTTTAAAAGAGTATGTTTCATTTTTAATTAAATATTTCTTTAAATTGATCAGGTTCTTTAGCAACGCAAAAGATGGCTAAGTCAGGAAAATTTATTTCTTTTGCATGAAGTAGCATTCTGTTAATTCCTCTTTTACGATAAAACGTATTCACTTCATCATTACCATACTTATTATCACCAATAACAGGAAAGCCTTCATTACTGGCCTGAACCCTTATTTGATGTGTTCTACCCGTTAAAAGACTACATTCCAGCAGGCTTAACTTTTTATTAGACTCAAGTAGAGTAAATTCTGTGGTTGACGGCTTTCCCTCAGGAGTTTCAACAACCTCTCTTTCACCAGACCTTAAATGGTTCTTTTTTAGATTAGAAGATATACAAACTTCTTTATGGGGCCACTTGCCCTCTACTACTGCTAAATATTTTTTTTCTACTCTGCCTTCTCTCATTTCTGTATTTAATCTCCTTAATACAGATCTTTTTAAAGACAAAACAATACAGCCAGAAGTACCTCTGTCTAACCTATGAACTAATTGCGCATTTTTAAACTTAGAATCAATTTGCCTAACTGCTTCTATTAGTCCCAATTTCAAGCCACTTCCACCATGACTGGCTATGCCTGCTGGTTTATCTAATATCAAGACTGAATCCTCGTTATAAATAATACTTTCTTGTAATAAGCTTATTAAAGATTTACTGGGGCTGTTAAGAGTTTTTTCTTCTATTCTGTAAGGAGGAATCCTTATGACATCACTAATTTTTAATCTTCTATCTGGTTTACTTCTTGAGCCATTAACCCTAACTTCACCTTTCCTTATGATGGAATATATTTTAGATCTAGGTAGGCCTTTTAATTTAGATATAAGACAATTATCTAGTCTTGTGTTTTGATACTCTTCTTCAACAATATAGCTACTTACAGGGATATATTGATCGGTTAATGTCTTGTTCATACTTTATAAAGTCTCTGCTATGTGCTATTTTAAAATAAGAAGTTGTAAATTATTGTTAAAAAAGACGTATTACAATAAAAAAGACAACATTTTATAGGATTTATTAAATAGAAAGGAAAGCTAATAATTTATATTAAGTTTTCTGAGAGAAGAAAAATTTTTAGTCGCGTGGGTGTGACACAAGTTAAGAATTAATTCGCCCAATACATAATTGCCTCTCATATAGCTATATCTAGCTTCCTTTCAACACAGGAAATAACATGAAAAGGATGTTAATTAACGCTACTCAGCCAGAAGAGTTGAGAGTTGCATTGATTGATGGTCAGAGCATATATGATTTTGATATAGAGCAAAGTGGCCAAGAAAGGAAAAGGTCCAATATTTATAAAGCAAGAGTATCTCGTGTAGAACAGAGCCTTGGGGCAGCTTTTGTAGATTTTGGAGCTGAAAAGCATGGATTTTTACCGGTTAAGGAATTAGCCCCTCAATATTTAAAAAATAAACAAGGAAAAAACTCTATTAATGACTGCCTAACTCAAGGACAGGAAATAATTGTTCAAGTTGATAAGGAAGAAAGGGGCACCAAAGGAGCCGCTTTAACTACTTTTATATCTTTACCAGGACATTATCTGGTATTGATGCCCAATAACCCTGAAGCAGGCGGTATATCAAGATCTCTAGAAGGTAAAGCAAGAGAAGAAGTAAAAGAAAATTATAGAAGTCTAGATGCCCCGGAAAACATGGGATTAATAGCTCGTACTGCTGCAGAAGGTGCTTCTGTTAATGAATTACAATGGGATTTAGAATACCTTCTGAGTGTGTGGGACGCTATTCAAGAAGCAAATCAATTAAGAAAAGCTCCTTTCCTTATTTATAGAGATGATGATCTAATCTCTAGGACTTTAAGAGATTTCCTCAGAGAGGATATTACTGAAGTCTTAGTTGATTCGGATGAGGCATATGAGAAGGCGTCGGAATTTGCAGGAAGGTTAGCTCCTGAACTACAAGATAGAGTTAAGAGATATTCTGAAGCCATTCCCCTGTTTACTCGTTATCAAGTAGAAAGCCAAATTGAAACCGCTTACCAAAGAGAAGTTAAATTAAGCAATGGAGGTTCCATCACCATTGATCAAACTGAAGCCTTAGTTGCCATAGATATAAACTCCGCAAAAGCTACAGGTGGATCAGACATAGAGGAGACTGCTTTAAAAACCAATTTAGAGGCGGCTAAGGAAATAGCAAAACAACTAAGATTAAGAGATATAGGCGGACTAATTGTCATAGATTTTATTGACATGACAACTTTAAAAAATAAAAGAGCTGTTGAAGATCTAATGTTGAACTCTATTTCAATTGATAGAGCAAAAATACAAATAGGAAGAATTTCACGATTTGGTCTCTTAGAAATGTCTAGACAAAGATTAAGGCCTTCCCTTCAAGAAAGATGGACACAGGACATAGGGAGTCTTTCAACAGCCGTATTAAGACTTATCGAAGAAGAAGCTGGTAAAAAGAAAAGTGGAGAAGTTAGGGCTGTGGTCTCTTCTGATATGTCAGTATTTCTTTTAAATGAACGTAGATCCAGAATTAATGAGATTGAGGAAAGAACAAATGTGCGGGTGGTTGTGGTTTCTGATCCAGGAAGATCAGACAACTTGTTTGAAGTAACCCGATTAAGATCTGATAACAAAAAGACTAAGGAAGAACCCAGTTATGAAATTCAAGATGAAGTTGAAAGTTCAAGCAAATCAGATTCTATTGTTAAAAGTAAAAGTTTAGAAAAAGCTGCTGTTAGTTTAAGTCCAAAAAGAAAACCTAAAAGAAAAGGACAAAGTTTCTTCTCTAAGATAGTTGATACTTTAACTGGTCAACCTGAAAAGAAGGTTGAACAAAAGAGTAAACCCAAACCCAAACCTAGACCTAAAGGAACATCTTATAAAGGAAGGAAGCCTAATAAAAATTTTAAAGGCCAAGAAGGTAAAAGAAAAACACAAAAGAAAGCTCCTATTAATAAAGATGAGAAACAGAACAAAAAACCAGCTACAAATAAGAATAAACCAGCTACAAATAAGGATAATGATAAGAAAAAAGATATCAAAAATTCTAAACCACAGAAAAAAGCAGAGCCTTCCGTAAAGAAAGATAAAGTAGCAAAAGAAAAGCTAAATAAGACTGTTACTAAGGCTAAAGAAAAAGAAGTAGCTATAGAGAAAGATGTTGCTTCAAAAGAGCCCATAAAACCGCAAAGTCCTTCTTTAGATAAAGAAAAACAAGAGACACAAAAAGCAGCTAAAGATTGGGGAAGAGCTTCTAATGATCCAAGAAACAAAAATTAAGTAAATCCAGGTAAATCTTTTTTAGTTAGTTTATTTACATAACTCTCAATAAGTCTCCCTGAAATAGAAATACTCCCAGGGGGTACTTCAGGTAATGATTGATAATGAAACCAATCAGCTATATCTATTTCATCACCATCAGGTTTTAACTCGCCCCCATCATATTCTGCATGGAAACCTAACATTAATTGACTGGGAAAAGGCCAAGATTGGCTTCCATAATATTGGCAATTCTTTACTTTTATATTTACTTCTTCAAATATCTCTCTTTTTATAGTCTCTTCAACAGTCTCCCCTACTTCAATAAACCCAGCTAAAGTGCTATACATTTTTCCTGGGAAGCCTTTATTGTGAGCAAGTAATAATCTTTCTTTGTCAGTTACCAAAACAATAATGCAGGGTGAAATTCGTGGATAAATTAAATTATTACACTCTTTACAGAACATGGCCTTTTCAATTGAGTGCATTGAAGTTTCAGATCCACAAACACCGCAATATTTACTTTTTTTATTCCATTCAACAAGTTGAATACTCCTGGAGCAAATTCCAAAATAGATATCAGGTATTATTCCTAAAAGTGTTCGAAAGGGTTTTAATGAAGTTTCAGCCATAAGCGAAGACTCATCTTCCAGTTCAAGTGCGTACAAAGAGTTGCTGTCTAAGTAACCAATAAAATGTTCTGTCTTTACAGACATTTCAGACCACTTATATTGTTCGTTATCTATTAAAGCCAAGTTCTGACTGACGTTATCTATAAGTAATTCTTCACCCTTAATAACCAAAAAGATTTTGTCTAGTTTCTTGTTGTCTGTATTTTCAACAATGAATGTAGTTTTTGAATTGAGCGAAATCATATTTACTTTCTCTTAGCTAACCTTTTTAGATAAAATATAGTTTAACACTGAAAAAAAAATTCTCTTTAACTCAAATAAAGTATGGAAACGATCATTTTAGACCAAGGAATGTTAGTCTCAGGAGTTATTCTAGCAGTAACTTTTATTCTAATTTTTACAGAAACACTTCATGGATTTCACAGGGTAAAAGTTGCGATGTTGGGCGCTGCTGTAATGCTTTTAGTTGGACAATCATATGGTTTCTACTCGCCTGAAGCAGCCTTTGAAGCAGTAGATTGGAATGTGGTATTCCTTCTTGGTTCAATGATGGCTATTGTTGCAATTATGATAAATACAGGTGGTTTTGAAGTACTTGCAGCTAATATAGGTAAGATAGCCAAAGGCAGACAATTTATGCTTCTTGCCCTTCTTGGAACAGCCGTAACCGTAATATCATTATTATTAGATAATGTCACAACTGTAGTAATTTTTGGACCTTTAATTGTATTGATCTGTCAAAAAATGAGAGTGACTGCAATTCCTTATTTAATGGCTGCAGCATTACTATCAGACACTGGAGGTGTAGCTACATTAGTAGGTGATCCTCCAAATTTAATGATTGGATCCGCTTTTGATATTGCATTTATGCCTTTTGCATACAAGATGTTTCCAATTGTATTTGTAGCTTGGATAGCAACACTTTTCTTTATGAAATATTTATTTAAAGAAGAGCTGGCCATAGTGCCTGACGGTAAATTTGAAGACTCAATTCCTTACAAAGATAAGAGTCTATGGAATAAATCAGTTTCAATTTTAGGGCTAATGGTAATTCTTTTTATCATTCATAACACAATACATTGGGAACCATGGATGGTTGCAGGCACAGGTTTAATTCTTTTAACTATTCTTGCAAAGGAAATTGAATTTGATGATGTAATGAAAAATATGACTCATGAAATACCACTTTTAATGTTTTTTGTTGCTTTATTCATGCTTATCGGAGGTGTTGAAGGAAGTAAATTTCTTGAATACCTCGGACAATTCATTATCCCATTTTTGATCGACCCGCTAACTGGCGAAATTATTCCGGAAAACTTCATGAAGACTTGTATCATATTAATGTGGGTTGCAGCTATTATGTCAGCAGCAATTGATAATATCCCATTTACTGCGGCTATGATCCCAATCATTGCTTCATTAGAAACTGCTGGCGTAAATATTGCAGCATTATGTTGGTGTCTTGCATTAGGTGTTGGCATGGGTGGAAATGGTACCCATATAGGTTCGACAGCAAATGTATATATAGTTACTGTTTCAGAGAAACTTGCTAAAACAACGGGTAATCCTGATTTGGCAATTACTCCTCTTAAGTGGGCTCAGAAAGGATTACCTGTCATGCTTTTGACTTTAGTGATATGTACCATAATCATGTATCTATTTTTTGATTATTACGCATTGCCCCTTCATCCATCACAATGAGTCATAGATTTTGTGTTGCTCCTATGATGGATAGGACTGATCGTCATGAAAGATTCTTTTTAAGGAGCTTAAGTAAGAAAGCTTACTTATACACTGAAATGATTAATGCTAATGCTGTGCTATTTGGTGATCAAAATGAATTATTAAAGTTCAATGAATGTGAACATCCTCTCGCAATTCAATTAGGTGGTAATGACCCTATTAAACTAAGTGAAGCTGCCACTATTTCAGAGAGTTATGGTTATGACGAAATAAACTTAAATATAGGGTGCCCAAGTAATAAAGTTCAAAGCGGAAACTTTGGTGCAATATTAATGAATAAACCAAATTTAGTAGCAAAGTGTGTAAAGGCAATAAAAAATAAAGTAAATATACCCGTGTCAGTTAAATGTCGAATAGGCGTTGACGATATGGATGAAGAAAAGGATTTAAATACTTTCATTAAAAAGGTAAGTGATTCAGGTTGTAAAATTTTTATAGTTCATGCACGCAAAGCCTGGCTTAAAGGTCTAAGTCCTAGAGAAAACAGAAATATCCCTCCTCTTAACTATGAAAGAGTCTATAAGCTTAAAGATGAATTTCCTCATCTTGAGATTATTATCAATGGGGGATTAGAAAATATTGAAGATAGTAAAAACCATTTAACAAAAGTAGATGGTGTAATGATGGGAAGGAAAGCTTATGAAAACCCTTTTCAGTTAACAAAAGTAGACCATTTATTTTATGGAATGCCTTTTTTATCCAAGACCAGAAAAGAAGTCCTTTTAAGAATGATCCCATATATCATTCAACAGCATAAGGCTGGTATTAAAATTAATCTTATTTCTCGTCATTTCATGGGTCTTACAAAGGGTACTAGGTTTGCTAAACAAATCAGAGCAAATCTTACAAATTTAAACGCCTTAAAAGAACCAGAAAAAAAGCTCACTCAAATTGCTAATCAACTAGGTTAAAAATGTTAAAAAAAATAAAAGAACACATTTCTAATTTAAGTAATGAACCTATTAAAATGGCTGATCAAGAACAAAAAGATACCGAAATTATCAATAATGCCTGTGCTGCCCTCTTAATTGAAACTGCGTTAGCAGATAAAGTATTTAATGAAGAAGAAATGATTTCAATGAAACAAACATTAAACAAAGTTTATAAAGTTGATGAACAGGATATAGAGGAATTAATTAATGAATCTAAAAAAAAGGTCTCAGAATCTACTTCCCTATATGAGTACACAAGACTTATAAATGATTTGTGTAATTATGAAGATAAAATTAGATTAATAAGTAATCTTTGGTCTATCGCATTTGCTGACCAGCATTTAGATAAATATGAAGAACATTTAATAAGAAAAATATCCGACTTGCTACATGTAAGCCATAAAGACTTTATCCAACAAAAATTACTAGTGAAAGAAACTCTTTAGAAGTCATCAAAGTTATCGAAATCGTCTTCAACTTCTCCATCACTACTCTCGTATTCTCTATTTTGATAATAAGCGTCTTTTATAAATAGATATTCGTCTCCAATCGTTATACTTTCTAAACCTAGGTACCTGGCTCTTGTATCTATTAAATCTAAGAACTTGAGGCTATAGACGGTGGGTTCATGTTCAATCAATATTGAAGGACTAAGGAAAGCGTCGGGAATCATCGCAGCTGCATCACGTAAACTACTTGGACCAAGTACAGGTAACATAATGTAGGGTCCATGAGGTACCCCCCACACGGCTAGAGTTTGGCCAAAATCTTCGTCGTGTTTATCAAAACCCATTCTGGTAGCTACATCAATAAAGCCAGCCAGGCCAAGAGTTGAATTTATAGTAAACCTGGCTATATCAGAAAAACCATCTTTAAATTTTCCTTGTAAAATATTATTCAAGGAAACACTAATATCATCTATATTGGAAATAGAGTTATAGATCCCTAACTCCACTATATCTGGAGTAATTTTTTGATAAAACCTAGCAACCGGTGTTGCCACTGCATTATCAAGTGTTTTATTAACCTTTAATGTAACCCTATTAATTTCTTCTAAAGGATCATTTTCTGCTACAAGAAAAGGATTAAATAGAAGTGCTACTAATAAAAGAAGAAGTTTATTCATCCTTTTTTTTGAGGAATTACTTGAGTTACGGTTTTCTTTATTGCTTCCATGTTTTTAACAACTTTCTTAGCTAAAGAATCAAAGACCTTTTTATAGGTTTCTAAGTCATAAAGTATAAGAAATTCTTTTTTCTCTAGAAGAGGTATTTCAGATAAGAGCTCCATTTCATATTCTTTCGAAAGACTTTTTCCTCCTCCTTTACCAAAGATATAATATTTTTTATTAGATTTTTCAGGTTTAAAAAAGCTCATATTCTCTATTAACCCTAAAATTGGTAATTCCAATCTTTTTATCATTTCTATTCCTTTTTTGGTATCAGAGATTGAAACATCCTGTGGAGTAGTAACAATAATGGCCGCATTTAAAGGAAGTCTTTGCAATAGTGTCAGTTGTGCATCACCTGTTCCTGGAGGTGTATCTATTATCAAATAGTCTAATTCTTGCCAATCGGTTTGAGCCATTAATTGCATTACAGCTCCACTAACCATCGGACCTCGCCACATTACTGGTTTTTGGTCTCTGGCTATCAGCCCCATAGATATAAATTTAACTCCCCTTTTCTCCAGGGGTGAAAGTAACAGCTTATCTTTTACATCAATGATTTCCTTGGAAGCTTCAAATAAAACTGGTTGGCTTGGACCATGAATATCAGCATCTAAAAGACCTACCTTGTAACCTTCTTTTGCTAGGCTCAGAGCTAAATTTAGAGAAATTTCAGATTTACCAACACCTCCTTTAGCTGAGAATACTCCGATTATGTTTTTTACTCTCCTTAAGGTCTCAGGAATTCTAACTGTGGTTTCTTTATTAGGTCTTTTATTGCTCATTAGCTAACAATCAGTAAGTTATAATAGTATTTAATAACATTCTAAGCATTGCTTGTATCTTCGCAACATGTCTAAAAATAATTCTAAAAGAGATATTCTGGTAACAAATGCACTCCCTTATGCTAATGGGCACTTACATTTAGGGCACATATTAGAACACATACAGTCAGATATTTGGGTTAGATTCCAAAGATTACAAGATAATAATTGCACATATATATGTGGAGAAGATGCTCACGGAACGTCAATAATGCTCAAAGCAGAAGAAGAAGGTATATCTCCAGAGGAGCTAATTAAGCAGGTCAGAGTGAGTCATGAGGAAGATTTTAAAGCTTTTAATATAAGTCATAATAATTATCACACTACCCATAGTGAAGAAAACAGATATTATTCAGAAACTATTTTCAAGCGTCTTAAAGAAGAGGGACTAATCGAAGAGAAAGAGATAGAACAGCTGTATGACACTGAAAAAGGTCTTTTTCTTTCTGATAGATACGTTAAAGGCACTTGCCCTAGTTGTAAATCTGAGAATCAGTACGGAGATAATTGTGAAGTATGCGGTTCTGCTTATTCAGCCGTTGACTTAATTGACCCATTATCTGTTATTACCAAAACAACGCCCAAATTAAAAAAAAGCACGCATCTATTTTTTAAATTGTCAGTTCTAAAAGAAGAGATAAAAAACTGGTTAAAATCTGCTCAGGTTGTTCCTCAGGCTATAAATAAACTTTCAGAATGGACGGAATCAGAAATTAAAGATTGGGATATCAGCAGAGATGCCCCCTACTTTGGTTTTGAGATTCCAGAATATGAAAATAAATTCTTTTATGTATGGCTAGATGCTCCCATAGGTTATTTAGCTAGTCATAAAAATTATTTAGATAAATTAAAAAAGCCTGAAGATTTTAATTATTATTGGAATTCAGATTCAACAGCTGAACTCTATCACTTTATCGGAAAAGACATTATGTATTTCCATACCCTCTTCTTTCCTGCAATGCTTCTAAAATCAAATTTTAGACAGCCAAACGGTGTTTTTATTCATGGCTTTTTAACTGTAGATGGAGAAAAGATGTCAAAATCTCGAGGTACCTTTATCTTAGCAAAGACCTATCATGAAATTCTTGATCCTGAATATTTAAGATTTTATTTTGCTGCTAAATTAGGTACTGGCATAGATGATATTGATCTTAATCTTGAAGATTTCCAACAGAGAACAAATTCAGATTTAGTAGGAAAGTTTATTAATATTGGAAGTCGAACAGCAAATTTTATTAATAAAGATTTTAACAATAAGTTATCCGGTACTTTACACGAAGAATCTTTAATTAAAGAGTTTATTGATCGCGGTTCTGACATCTCTGAAGCTTATGAAAAGAGAGAATTTAGTAAAGCCATAAGGGAAATTATGGATTTAGCTGATAAGGCTAATCAGTATATTGATAAAATGGAACCTTGGAATCTTATTAAAGAAGAAAAAAATAAGGAACTTGTACAATCAATATGTACTACATCTTTAAATTTATTTAGATTGTTAACAATAATGTTGAATCCTGTTATACCAGATCTATGTTCAAGGATTTATAGTTTTCTTAAGGTTGATGAACCTGCATGGAATGAGATGGATAAACTTTTAACTAGCCACGAAATAGACATATATAAACCGCTTCTAATTAGAATTGAGAAAGAGCAAATAGAAAATATTATATTGCGCTCTAAGGAGGTCTAATGGAAGAAATAAATATTAATGATTTTGCTAAAGTTGACTTAAGAGTTGCACGAGTTAAAGATGCTCAAATGGTAGAGGAAGCTGATAAATTAATTAAATTAGAACTTGATTTAGGAGATCTTGGCTTAAAAACAGTATTTGCTGGTATAAAAAAAGCTTACTCAGCTGATGATTTAAAAGATAGATTAGTAGTGTGTGTTAATAATCTGAAACCACGGGAAATGAGATTTGGTACCTCTGAAGGTATGATTCTAGCTGCAGGAGATGACGACATTGGAATTTTTGTTATTTCACCGGATGCGGGTGCTAAACCAGGTATGCAAGTAAGGTAGTATGAGTAAAAAAATAGAGTCAGATATTTTAATTATAGGTGCCGGACCAGTTGGACTTTTTACAGTATTTGAAGCTGGACTACTGGGGCTAAAATGCCAAATAATTGATAATTTAGATAAGGTTGGAGGACAGTGCGCAGAGCTATATCCCGATAAACCTATTTTTGATATTCCAGGTGTTCCTTCTCAAACTGCTGAAGAGCATATAGAAGCACTTTTAGAACAAATAAAACCTTTTGATTATGACCTCCATTTAAATAACCGAGTAGATGAAATACATCAAATAGATTCAAAAGAAGAAATTCAAAAATGGAAGGTAATCACTTCTGAACAAAATGAATTTATAGCTACTAATGTTTTTATTGCAGCAGGAGGCGGATCTTTTGAACCAAGAAGACCTCCAAATATTATTGATCCAGACCGATTTATTAACAAAGGTGTTGCTTACTCTGTAAAAGATAAAAACTACTATAAGAATAAAAACCTTGTTATTTTTGGTGGCGGAGACAGTGCTCTAGATTGGTCCGTTGAATTATCAGATCTAGCGAATTCAATAACTTTAGTTCATAGACGAGATGCTTTTCGTGGAGCTCAGAACACAGAATCGCAAATGAGAGAACTTGTTGAAACAGGAAATATAGAACTTAAAACACCTTATGTTATTGAAGAGCTGCTTGGCACAGATCAAATCAGCGGTGTGTCGATTAAAAATTTTGAAACTAAAGAAATAGAGAGTCTTGATTGCGATGAAATACTCTTTCTCTTTGGACTAAATAAGAAACTAGGTCCTTTAGAAAATTGGAATTTAAAACTCAATGGAAAAAAGATTTCTGTAGATACTGAGAAATACCAAACTAGTATCGAAGGTATTTATGCCGTGGGCGATATCAATGATTACCCGGGTAAGCTCGACTTAATTCTTTGTGGCTTTCACGAAACAACTTTAGCCGTTCAGGATGCTTATCGAAGGTGTTTTCCTGGAGAAAGAGTTCCTTTCGGTTACACAACTTCTAACACCAAACTACATAAGAAATTAGGTGTAAAAGTAGATTAATTTACTTTTTTATTTCGTCTTGAGTTCAGCTTAAGTCTTAAAGCATTAATTTTAATAAAACCTGTGGCATCACTTTGATCATACGAATTTTTATCGTCTTCAAATGTGACAATATTTTCATCGTAAAGACTATTTTCTGATTCTCTTGAAACAATTTCTATATTTCCTTTAAGTAAATTTAATTTGATGCTTCCACTGACAGCTTCTTGAGTATTGTCTATAAGAGCCTGTAGTGCTTTCCTTTCTGGGCTCCACCATAATCCTTTGTATATTAGGTCAGCGTATTGCGGCATAAGCTCATCTTTTAAATGAGCGGCTTGTCCATCTAATGTAATTGATTCTATAGCTCTATGCGCTTTAAGCAGTAAAGTTCCTCCTGGTGTTTCATAACATCCTCTAGACTTCATTCCAGTGAACCTATTTTCAACAAGGTCTAACCTTCCTATGCCGTGATTGCCAGCCAGTACATTTAAAGTATTTAATATCTCAGAAGACGACATTTGTTGATTATTTACCGATATTGGATCTCCCTTAAAAAAATCTATTTGTATATTTTCTCCTTCTTCAGGTGATTCAGAGATAGATCTTGTTCTTTGCCAAATTTCTTCGGGAGCGGGTTTTGAGGGATCCTCTAAAATTCCGCCTTCATAAGAAGTGTGAAGAAGGTTCTCATCTACAGAATAGTTGGGATCTTCATTATTAACTTCAATATTTATTTGATGCTTATCACAGTAATTAATTAAATCTGCTCTCGATGAGTATTCCCAGGTTCTCCAGGGGGCTAAAACTTTAATATCAGGGTTTAAAGCGTAACTGCCTAATTCAAATCTAATTTGATCATTCCCTTTTCCAGTTGCTCCATGAGCTATGGCATCAGCATTTTCTTGTTCTGCTATTTCTATTAATTTTTTACTGATAAGCGGTCTCGCTATAGAAGTACCCAAGAGGTATTCGCCTTCATACACCGCATTAGCTCTAAACATAGGAAAAACGTATTCAGAAACGAACTCATCTTTTAAATTTTCAATAAAAACTTTTGAAGCCCCTATTTCTTTAGCTCTTGTCTCTACTTCCTTTGAATTATGTTCTTGTCCAATGTCTGCGGTGAAAGCAATAACATCTGCTGAGTACTGCTCTTTAAGCCAGTGCAAAATAACTGAGGTATCTAAACCGCCTGAATAAGCGAGAACAATTTTATTTATTTCTTTTCCCATATTCTTAAAAAATAGGCGCGTATTGTATACAGGTACTTATAAAAGGCTAGTCAGGTATATCAAATCTTGTTTTTAACGGTGATAAAGCAATCTTTAATTGATCTAAAAATTCTTCGTAGTTTTGCCATAACTGAACACTTTGTTTGTAGATAGGTTGACGGACTTGCTCAGAACTTGCTGTTTTGATTGCTCTTTTGGTTTCATAGAAGTTCAAACACTCTTCTTCAAAAGGAAGATCACAATAGTCCAATAATTTTCTAGTCTCTTCCTCTTGATTTTGTACCATATCCTCATAAACCACCTTATGTACTTTACCGGGTAAAATTTCATCCCAATGATCCATGAGCTTTATGTAATTAACATAATATCTAGCTATCTCACTAAGATCATAAGTAAACATCTGCCCTCTAGCAAAAAGTTGTTTATAGCAACTGAAACAAGTATCTAATGGGTTTCTTCTGGCATCGATTATTTTTGCATTGGGTAAAATTAAATGTATTAGCCCTATATGGCTAAAGTTATTGGGCATTTTGTCTATAAAGAAAGGAAAGCTTGATCTAATAAATTTAGTTTCTGAAATATACTGTTTACCTAAAGACTTAATTTCATTCTTTGAAAGTTTTGATAAAACTTCTGGATAAGCAGTTTGATCTTTAGTTCCTGAACCTAATTCACGTGCAATATTTAAGATATTTGGGAGTTCCATGGTCCCTTCAACCTTGGAATGGCTAGATAAAATCTGTTCAATTAAAGTTGAGCCAGATCTTGGTAACCCTACAATAAATATTGGATCAGGTGCTGCATGGCCCCAATCCAATTTATCTTTAATAAGGTTGCCATCAAAAAAATTAATAATTCTTCGAGATATAGCCTCCACAGCTTTAGGATCGTAAGTACTCCTCCCTCGATTTAGGTCATTTCCCTGGTCGTAGTAATCAAAGGATATCTTGTATTCCTTTCTATCTTCATACGCTTTTCCTAAAGCAAATAATAAATGTACCTTTTCTCTTTCAGGTAAATCATCTTTTGTAAGTTGTAACTTCATTAACTTAATTTCTTCATCTGAAAAGATATAAGTTTTAAGGTTTGCCAAACTCCAGTAAGCTTCTCCAAACATATCAAAATGTTTGATAGCGTCTTTATAGGAATTAATTGATTGGTTCTGTTCACCAGTTGTTTTATACACATGCCCTAAACTTAAGTGAACTCTAGGCTGATCTTCTTTAATTGAGATTGATTTTTGGTAGGCAACTATCCCCTCTTCATGTAAGGATGACCTGGTATACACCGTTCCTAATCCAGCCCAACCTTCTGCCCAATTTGGTCTCAATTCAGTAGCTTTTTTAAAACAATAAATTGATTTATCTAGATTTTCATAGCCTTCTTTTTGCCTATACATGTTTGCTAAGTTTCCCCAAGCAAGAGCGTAATCAGGAGCAATTTCTGTGCATTTTTTGAGGATCATAATACCTTGGTCAACTGCTCCTCCTTTGGTAGTTAATAGTGCAAGCAAACGAAGTGCATCAACGTTTTTTGGATCGTCTTTAAGTATTTGTTTGTATATCTTTTCAGCTTCACCTATTTGTCCTTTCCTTACTAAAGTCATAGCCTTGGTGAGATCACTGTACTTAGTGTTCGTAGATAAAGCTTTCTCATAAGCTTTATTTGCTTCTTCATCTTTACCTTGATCAGAAAGTAAATCACCTAGACTTTTCCAAGTAGAGAATTTTGATGGGTCTAATTTTAAGGCTGTTTTTAAACATACCTCTGATTTATTTAAATCGCCTAAAAGAAACCATGCGGTTCCTAAGTCTTCATGAGCTTGAGAAAAATCTGGTGCTATCTTAAGGGCCTTTTGTAAAGGAATTAAGGCAATTTCAGGTTTGCCTTGATCTATAGAAGAAACACCACTTAATCTAAGGGCATTTGGATCGTTTGGGTAATTTATTAATATCTCTGCTAATTGTTTTTCAGCTAGCTTATAGTTACCTGATTCAAGCAATGAAACAGCATTGGCATAAGCTTCTTTAACAGAAACCTGTATTTCTTTTTCTTGGTTCACTCTTACATTCTAGCTTAGTGGCAGTTATGCTTCACACCATGGATGAAGTTTTCAATAGTTTTAATAAAAAAAATGTTGACTACATAACTTTTGTAACAAGTTTAGTTGTAGTAATCGGTATTGCTTTTTTTATTCTTTATAACGCTGAAAGCACTGCCATTTTAATTGAAGACTATAAGAACTCTGTGATTTCAGTATTTGGTCCAATATATTTAATCCTCACCCCAATTTGCTTCATTTTTATGCTTTATATAGCATTTTCAAAATACGGTAAGTACAAACTTGGAGGTAATGAAGCAAGAACTGAATTTTCAACTATTAGTTGGATGGGGATGCTTTTTTGTGGAGGAATAGGTGGGGGAATCATCTACTGGTCAGGAGTTGAATGGGGCTATTATGTTGATGAAACTTTATTTGGAATCAGTCCTTATTCAGAAGAAGCTTATGCTCTATCAACCGCTTACGGTCTATTCCATTGGGGAATAAGTGCTTGGGCTGTTTATGCCATTCCTGCAGTTGCTCTTTCTGTCTCTTTTTATAAATATCAATTAAGTACATTACGATTAAGTTCTAGTTTAAGAGGATTAGGTCTAAGAAACGTTGAAAACTCTTTATTAGGCAGAATAGTAGATTTTCTATTTGTGATTGCAACAATAGGGGCGGCAGGAGGAACTATAGGATCCTACATGCCCATGTTAAGCACAGGCTACTCAGAAATCTTTAACCTTGATGGTTCCTTTATAGTTGATCTAAGTGTATTGGGTTTTTGTGTTGGCTTGTTTGGTTTTAGTGTCTACAAAGGGTTAACAAAAGGTATTAAAAGGTTAAGTGATATAAACATGATTCTTGCAGGTATTTTTTTACTTATAGTTTTATTTCTTGGGCCTACTTTTGAAATTATTAAATCTGCCTTTAATGGCCTAGTCTTTATGTTTACACACTTTTGGGAGATGAGTACTTTAGGTATTTCAGAGCAATCAGATTTTGCTGACACTTGGACAGTTTTTTATTGGGCTTGGTGGGTAGCTTTTGGACCTTTAGTAGCTCTATTTGTAGCTCGAATCTCTAAAGGAAGGACTCTTAGAGAAGTAATCTTAGGAATGCTTGTTTTTGGTGCCCTTGGAAGTTGGTTGTTTTTTATGATCCTAGGTGGCTACTCCATGGAACTAGATGTTAATAAAACATTAGCTGTTTCTGAAATTACAGGCAGTACGCATGGAGATTTAGCTATTGCTGCTATTAATACAATGCCGTTTGATACTTTAATGCTTTTCCTTTTTTGCGGAATAACAGTTATTTTCGTTATTACTTCTTATGATTCAATGTCGTATGTAATTGCCTATCATGTACAAAAAAATTCTTCTGAAAATAAAGACCCAGGAAAATACCTAAGGTTATTTTGGGCCGTCGTACTGGGAATACTTCCTGCTGCCTTAATTTTTTACTCAAGCCATCAAGTAGCTCTTAATCTAATAATCCTCGCATCGTTGCCTTTACTTGTTATTTATCCTTTAATGGCTTTTTCAGTTTTTAAAGAACTAAATGTTAAGGAAACTAATTAATACATAGAATTATTATGAAAGATCCAAAAGAGTTAAAACCCGATACTCTGTCCCTGCACGCTGGACAAAGACCTGACCCAGCTACAGGTGCCAGGGCAACACCCATTTATCAAACTTCATCATTTGTATTTGATAGCTCTGAAATTGCAGCAGGAATCTTCAATGTAGAAAGAACTGGTCACGTTTATTCTAGAATTACTAACCCTACAAATTCTGTATTAGAAGAAAGAATATCAGCCTTAGAAGGAGGCATTGGTGCAATAGCTACCTCAAGTGGTCAAGCTGCAATGCATCTTGCTATTTCAACAATTTTAGATAGCGGTTCTCATATTATTGCTTCAAATTGTTTGTATGGCGGCAGTCATAATCTTCTTGAATATACTTTTCCTCGCTTTGGCATAGAAACTTCATTTATTGACTTCAGAGACACTAATTTACTAAAGCAAAGCTTCAAAGAAAACACTCGTCTTGTTTTTGGGGAAACACTTGGTAATCCCGGATTAGATGTAATGGATATAGAGACTGTATCTAATATTAGTCATGAAAATGGAGTTCCATTGCTTGTAGATTCTACTTTCACCACCCCTCACTTAATGCGCCCCTTTGATTTAGGCGCTGATTTAATCTTTCATTCAGCAACTAAATTTCTTTCTGGTCATGGAGTAGTAATAGGAGGTTTGTTGGTGGATAGTGGAAATTTTGATTGGGAAACATCAGGTAAATTTCCTCAACTTACAGAACCCTATTCAGGGTTTCATAATATGATTTTTACTCAAGAATTTGGACCTGCTGCCTTTATATCAAGAGCACGTAAAGAAGGTGCTAGAGACTTCGGAGCTTGTATGAGCCCTCATACGGCTTTTCTTGTATTGCAAGGAATTGAAACCTTGGGTCTTAGAATGGATCGACACGTTGCTACTACCTTACAAATAGTTGAATATCTAAACAATCATGATTTAGTAGAAAAAGTTGTATACCCTACTCTAACAACTCATCCTGACCATAAACTTGCTTCAAAATTACTGCCTAAAGGTTGTGGAGCTGTTTTTACCTTTGAACTTAAAGGGGGAAGAGAGGCCGGTAAGGCTTTTATTGAAAATTTAAGTATATTTTCGCATTTAGCCAATGTCGGTGACGCTAAATCTCTAGTTATCCACCCAGCCAGCACAACTCATCATAGGATGGATGCAGCTTCATTAGAAAAAGCTGGAATATCAGAAGGAACCATAAGACTCTCAGTTGGACTGGAAGACCCTGAAGATCTAATCAATGATCTAGATTTAGGATTTAGGGCTGCAAAAAAGACCTTGTAATGAAAAATATTTATAGTTTTTCTGGGCCTGAAGGCCTAAAAGACATGAAACACCCTATAGTTTTTATTCATGGTACTGGCATGGACCATACTGTGTGGACTTTACCAATAAGATACTTTCTTAGAAAAGACAGAAATGTCTTAGGCATTGACCTTCCGGGCCATGGAAGATCTAAAGGCAAGTTACTAGAAACAATACCTGAGATGGCTAAATGGTTAATTCGTTATTTAGATGACTTAAAGATCAATGAGTTTTCTGTAGTTGGCCATAGCATGGGTTCCTTAATTGCACTTGAAACAGCTGCTTTAGCAAAAAAAAGAGCTGTGAATCTTGTTATGGTGGGAACTGCTTTTCCAATGGCTGTTTCTGATGTTCTACTTAATTATGCAAAAAGTAATAAACCTGAGGCAATAGATATTCTTACGTACATGGGATATAGCAATCAGGCTAGACTTGGTAGAAATACTAACCCTGGAATGTGGATGACAGGTTCTACAAAAAAACTTTTAGAAAAATCAAATAAAGGTGTTATTTATCAAGATCTGAAAGCTTGTGCAGAGTATGATTCTGGGTTGAAAAGTGCTGCACAAGTTTCAGCTACCACCCTTTTAATTTTAGGCAAAAAAGATTTTCTTACGCCTCCTTTTAAAGCAAAAGATTTGATAAAATCATTTAAGGACCCTGTGGTTAAGGAAATAAAAGATTCTGGTCATACGTTGATGGCAGAAAGTCCGAATAAAGTCTTAGATTATCTTATAGAAATATTATGAAAAATTTGATTATAGGAGATGGTGCTATGGGCACTGAACTCCGAAGAAGAGGTGTAGAAGTACCTTCTCACGTTGAATCTATATGGTCCGCTTTAGCACTTAAAGAAGCTACCTCTATAGTAGAAGAAATACACATTGATTATATTGAAGCTGGAAGTGACTACATAACCACAAATAATTACGCTGTTACAAGACCCATTCTCTCTAGAGATAATTTAGATAATGAACTAGAAAGTCTAACAATTAAATCTATAGAAATAGCTAAGGCAGCTTTATCTAAAACAAAAAGAGAGAACGTAAAAATATTAGGATCTTTACCCCCTCTCGAAACAAGTTACCGAGCTGATCTTATTCTTAAAGAAGAAGAAATGAACAAGCAGTATTCTGAAATTGCAAATATTCTTAAAGGTAAGGTTGATATTATTATATGTGAAACTATGGCAAGTGCTTTAGAAGCAAAATGTGCTTTAAAAGCGGCATTGGAAACAAATATGCCTGTTTGGGTAAGCTGGACTCTTCATGGAGATGTTAGAAATACGCTTCCAAGTGGAGAAACTGTAAACCAAGCTTTTACAGAATTAAATGGGTTAGAACCAGACGCCTATTTAGTTAATTGCTGTGCAGCTAATTTAGTAACTCCCTCTATAAAAGCCCTCAAAGAACTTACTGATATTCCTATTGGGGGATATGCAAATGCTGAAAATGTGGCATTAGATACAGAAAACTCTAATTTAAAGTTTGCTGCAGAAAGACACTGGGATTCTGCTATAGAAATTAATGAAAAAGCCTATCTAGAAGAGGCTAGACTCTGGATCAAAGAAGGGGCTTCTATAGTTGGAGGTTGTTGTAGAACAAACCCCAGCTACATCAAAGAGTTAAGTAGTAACCTTAAATAAACCTTAAAGCTTGTATTTTAATCTAAGGCCTAAAGTCCTTGGTCTATTGGTAAAAACTGTTTCAGGCCTGTAACCCTGATATTCCCAAATAGTTGCTCTAGTATCAAAAATATTGTCAACGTAAAAGACCGCTGTCCAATCTTCACCTACCATTGTGGTTGAAAAGTTTCCTAATGTATAAGCACCTTGGTCAATAGGATTAGTCATTGAAGACTTTCTTTTTCCTGTTCTACTAAGACTAAGATCCCAATAACCAGAAAGGCCTTTAATATCAAAATCTTTATTTATTGCTACTGACCCTTTAATCTTAGGAACATTAGCAAGTCTTGTTCCTTCATTAGCTAGTGTGGCTCCATTTAAAACATAATCTTCATCTAACCTAGGGTTTAAGATGGTTGTTCCTGCTATAAAGTTAACACCATTTTTAGTAGTTAAAGTGACGTCACCTTCTAAACCTTGAATGATGGCATCCCCAATATTTGAATTAAACGATATGCTAGCTAAATCTAAGTCGAAATTTGCTGTTTGCATATCTTTCCAGCTCATAGAATAAAAAGTTAGGTTATATCTTAATGTGCTGTCTTCAGATAGATACTTATAACCAACCTCTATATTGTTTAATTGATCTGAGTCATAGTAAAGAGGTGCTGCATCACTATTTTTATTTATTCTATTAGTTCCTCCCGGCCTGTATCCTTGCGAATAATTCATATAAAGTAAGGCACCATTATCTAAAGCATAAGCTAAAGCTAATTTAGGAGCTGTACCACTATCTTCCTCTACTCTATCATTATCATGCCCATAATAAGATGGTCCAAAGCCACCAAAGTATCCATTTTTAGCAACTATTCGAAGTTTAGAATCAAATTTTCTCATACCTACAGTCATCCTTAACTTTTCAGAAATAGCAAAGGTAGCTTCTCCGTAGATTGCTTTTACTTCATCTTCACGTAGATTATCTAAATCCCACCATATACCCTCTCTGCCGGCAGTTCCTGTTCCTCCCCAAGTACCATCAGAGTAGTATCCCATCATGCCTGGCCATTTATAAGTGTATTGGTAGGGGTTCTCTAGATTGTCGTAAAAAACACCTATGATCCACTGAAGACTATCTTCTTGAGTGCCAGAGGTAACTCTAAACTCATGTGTTTCTCTTTCCATATTAAGAGAATAATCAGCCCACATTGTAGGATTATTACAAGCACCATCCCAAGTTCCGTAGTAGTAATAAGAGTAATAATCACAAGTATAGTAACTGTAATATCCAAAACCGTTTTGTGCAGGGCTATCTAAATTATAATATTCAACATAATCGTTGTAGTCCCAAAGATATCTAACATCCCTATCAAAAAAAGTACCTGCATAAGTTAATTGATTTCCAAATAGTCCATCACCTTCAATAGTGAAACTAGTTTGATCCCATTCATCATCTGTAAATTCACCTATAACTTTAGAGCTTTTTAAATCACCTAAAGTAGTAGGTTGATGGTCCCAACTTCCATCAGTACGCGAATCTTGGTTTGTGTGAGTTAAAGTAGCAGTTAGACTATCATTTAACCAAGCCCTTAAAGAAGCTCGATAACCTTTTACACTACTGCTATTGCTATTATCTTGTTCAAGAAGAGGAACAGAGTAATTGCTTGCAGTAAAAGTCTTAGTACCCCCTACAAGGTCAATAAAACCTCCTTCACTTACGTCATAAGCTGAAATTCTGACTGAAGCTTTGTCTGTTATTGGTGCGTTAATAAAAGTTTCGAAGCTTCTGCTATCACCTCGTTCCATATTTGGACCTGATGAAGTGTCAACTTCAAATCCAAAATCTAGATTTCCTTGTTCTGGTTTGTTTGTAATTAATCTAACAGTACCACCCTGTGCACTTGAACCATAAAGTGTGCCTTGAGGGCCATTCAAGACTTCAATTCTTTCCATGTCATAAATATGTAAATCTGGGTTGACTCCCACGGTATTAATAGGAGATTCATCAATATACATGGCTACAGTTGTATTAGGGCCCGCTAAGTTTCCAAAATTACCATCTGATGTACCTCTTAAATAAAAGGCAGATCTTCCTGGTCCATACTGAATATAAGAAAGAGTTGGAATCAACTCAGCATAATCCATGAAATCATTCACACCTGCATCATCAAGTCTAGAACCTGTAATAGCTTGGACACTCATAGGAAGATCTTCGATTCTAGATTCTCTTTTTGCAGCTGTAACAATAATTTCTTCTTCTGCTTCATTGTCTTCAGCTGCAACATCAAAGCTTGGAGTTGCAGTTAAAGCAATTGCCGATCCAAAAACTAAAGCTTTTTTAACTTTAGAATCATCAAATTCAAAAGGCGGTGCATTAAATTTATTTTTTTTCATTTATCTCCCTGAAAATTAAAGAATATACGAATATTCTAGCGTTTTGCTGGTAAGGGTCAAATTAAAGCATGTATAGTTATTAAGGATAGAAATAAATATAGTAATATTAAGTATCAGGTAAAAGGTGAAGCAACAAGAATTGATATTTACTTATGATTGAGATTAAAAAAGATTCAGTAACATTATCAACGGGTTCAAATAAACAATACGACTTACCTTTTCTATGGTTAAGAGATAATTGTCAATGTGACGAATGTAGAATTATAGAGACTCAAGAGAAACAGTTTCTCTTGCATACTGTCCCAGTAGATATATCTCCTACAAGTGTTGAAATGAAAAACGAAAGCCTGTTTGTTTTGTGGCCTGATAATCACCAATCGGTAATCCCACTAAATCAAATAGAAGATAGCAGTAAACCTAGATATCCGGAACATAAGTTATGGGCAAGTGATTTCACTCCTAGAAGGTTTGATTGGTCTGAATTTTTGGATAATGAAGAGATTGCCTTGGAGGCACTAAAAACTTTTGTTAGTTTTGGTGTAATTATTTTAAATAATGCACCTAAGGTACCAGATTCAGTAGAACTTTTATCAAAAAGATTTGGACCAATTCATGAAACATTATTTGAAAGAATTCATAATGTTTCTGTAACGGGACATGTCTATAGTGTTGCTCATACTTCAAAGGGGCTTTCTCCTCATAATGATTTTGCAAGCTATAGGGCTCAACCAAGTGTTCAGGTTCTTTACATGTTAGAAAATGAATGCGAAGGAGGAGATTCAATAATTGTAGATGGTTGGGAAGTCGTAGAGGATTTAAGAAAGGATAATCCTAAGTATTTTAATATTTTAAAAGAGTTTAATGTTCCGTTTAGACAATTTGATGAAAATAATGAAACATATGCTGAGGCACCTATTATTAAATGTTCATCTGATGGGTCTGTAGAAAGTTTTAGATTTTCAAATCACTTAATGCAGATGATAGATCCGTCTAGAGAAGACCTAAAAAGTTTTTATAAAGCTTATCATGAAGTTTCCACTAGGGTTCATAACAGTAAATATCGTTCAACTTTTAGGTTGAATGCAGGAGAGGTATTAATTGTTGCAAGTTTAAGAGTTTTACATGCTCGAGAATCATTTATACCCAATGGTAAAAGGTATTTACAGGACACTTATTTTGTATATGACAATGCCCTAAATAATTGTGTAATTTGACGTATTAGAGAGAGACAGCAGAACCTTAGAGGTCAATCCAAATTTGTACCGACCTCAAAGATCTTTTTATTCCGCGTAATCGAGTCCTTTTGCCTTTTGGACTTCTCGTTTGTTGGGATTAACAGACTCTCTAAACGGCACATCAACAA
>LUMJ01000055.1_pt1 | contig 39491 bp, 38 predicted proteins | sample 729631 | NCBI WGS metagenome assembly LUMJ01 (sample SAMN03860266, study PRJNA289734) | marine metagenome | biome: seawater column; feature: ocean; material: water; isolation source: Red Sea water column Station 22 - depth 500m | place: Saudi Arabia: Red Sea | collected 2011-10-15 | depth 500 m
CCAGCTGTTCCTATAGAAGCAAGCAATGCATATTGAGTTGCAGTATAGGTTCTATCAACCAATAATGAAATGAATGCAACAAAGGCTACAGTAGCGAATGCAGCTGTAATATCATCAGCTATTACAGCAAATGCAAATAATAATTCAGATTTGCCAGTCCAAGCTAAAGCAGCAAAAAGTAGATTTGTTAAAGCCATTAATATACCTGCAATAAACATTGTTTTTACAGTTCCCGCTCTCATTGCAAATATTCCTCCTAGCAATGTGAAAACTACTGTTGTTATCCAACCTAAAGTTTTTGAGTAAATTGCAATCTGTCCTTTAGAAAATCCAAGTTCTTTATAAAAAACAATGGACATACGTCCAAGAAAAGCTTCTCCTATCTTAAATAAAAATACAAAACCTAAAATTCCTACTGCAATAGCAAATCCATTTTTTTTGAAAAAACTAATTATAGGTCCACCAATTGTTCCAGTTATCCAAGCAACGAAACTAGTTATAATATTGCTTGATCCGAGTTTACCTTCTATCACTTTATCAGTTTCTATTTGTTTTGATTGTCTATCTGTTTCAATTGGTTCATGAACAAACATTAAACCGATATTCATCAAAATTATTACTACGCTCAAGAATAAAAAAGTAGCTTGCCAATAATCTACAATACCCATTTTTTCAAAATACTCTGCAGTGAATAAAGCTATAACTCCTCCTAGCTTGTAACCTGTCCACCAACCAACAACCGCCATAGCAGCACCAGCTGCCATAGATTTTCCTTCGTTTTCATTAATTTGTTCAATTCTTAGAGCATCAACTGTGATGTCTTGAGTAGCTGAAGCTATTGCAATAATTAATCCTACTGTAATTAATAATGCTAAGTTTTGTGTTGGATTAATATAACTCCATACTACCAAGCATAGCAAAATTGCAACTTGCATTAAGACTATCCATCCTCTTCTATGTCCTAGTCTTTTTGTTAATAATGGTATTTGAATTCTATCGATTATTGGAGCCCACAAATAATTAAATGCGTATACACCAAAAATTAAACCAGCCCATCCTATTGTTGATCTACTTAATCCTTCTTCTTTTAGCCAAAGACTTAAACTGCTTCCTATTAAAACCCAAGGAAAACCACTTATTGCTCCAAGAAGTAAAATCCTGACCATTCTTATGTCCTTGTAGACCATAAGTGAATCAATCCAGCTTTGTTTTCCTTCTTGCATTAAAATTTTCTCCAAAAAGATGGTATGAATAACACTAATATAGCAAAGAGTTCAAGTCTACCTAAAATCATTCCTGCACTTAAAGCCCATTTTGATGGGTTGGATAATGTAGAAAAGTTACCATTAGGTCCAATAATCTCACCAAGTCCTGGACCAACATTAGAAATTGAGGTTGCCGCTCCAGAAATTGCAGTAATAAAGTCTAATCCAGTTAAAGATAAAATTGAAGTAAGAATAAAGAAAATTATTATGTATAAGTATATGAAAGATATTACTGAAGCCATAAATTTATCATTAATATTATTTTTACCATATTTAATAACAAACACACCTTTTGGATAGATTGCTTTTTTTAGTTGATTAATTACAAAAAGATAAAGTAGCTGAACTCTAAAAATTTTAATTCCACAAGCTGTCGAGCCTGCGCAACCTCCAATAAACATCAAAATTAAAAATAATACTAATGGAAAATTACCCCATTGATCAAAATCCTTTGTAACATATCCAGTTCCAGTAAGAATTGAGATAACATTAAAATAAACAGATCTTAAACTTATTTCAACAAAGCTACCCTTTTTTATTATTAAATATAAAAATAATAATAAAATTGAAAAAATAATTATTTTAATGAAAGTTTTTATTTGCGTATCAGATAAAATGGCTTTTTTGTCACCTTGAACAAATTTTATATAAGTAAAGAAAGGAATACTTCCTAATATTATAAATATACTTGAAGTAAACTCAATCAATGCGCTATCAAAAAAACCAATAGACTCATTATAATTAGAAAATCCACCTGTTGCAATTGTTGTCATAGAATGTGTTAAACTATCAAAATAACCCATGCCAAAAATTTTGTAAAAGAAAGCACAAGTTATTGTTAAGAATAAATATATTATGATTAATCTAATAATGATTTCTTTAGATTTAGGTAAAATTTTTTCACCAGTGTGAACATCAGATATTTTTAATAACTGCATACCACCAACATTCATTATAGGCATAAGAGTAATTGCCATAACAATTATACCTATTCCTCCTAGCCATTGAAGAATTGCTCTCCAAAACAAAATTGCTTTTGGAGCTTCATTAAGATTTGTTATAACAGTTGATCCTGTGGTAGTAATCCCAGACATACTTTCAAAAAAAGAATCAGTAAAGCTAAGATCTAAATTTGAGAATATAAAGGGCAAAGAACCAAAAATCGCAATACTTATCCATGAAAGTGCGGTCAATAGAAATGTATGTGGTAAAAAAAGTTTTTTGTCATGATCTAAATTTGAAAAAAAAAACAACATACCAAAAATAACACATATTATTCCTGCGCTAATAAACGAAGAATCTAATTCATTAAATGTGAATTGAATAATTATAGGGAAAATCATAAACAACCCCAGAATTATTTGTAAAATACCTAATGTAAAAAAAACCGTTTTATAATTGGACATTTTGAATGGACATTATTTTATGGTAAATAAATTTCAACTCTATAAGAATTAAAAAAAACACCAAATATATAAGATTTTTATATATATAAATTACAATGGATAGAGCAAACATTGATAAAACGAATGCATGGCCTTTTGTAGAAGCTAAGAAAATTTTACGAGAGAGAGAAAAATTTATCCAAAAAAAAGGAAAAATTATTTTGCAAACTGGCTATGGTCCTAGTGGCTTGCCGCATATAGGAACTTTTGGCGAGGTTGCAAGAACATCCATGCTTGTAAATGCGTTAAATCAATTAACTGACATTCCAAAAGAAATTATTACTTTTTCAGATGATATGGATGGTCTAAGAAAAGTTCCTGAAAATATTCCTAATAAAGATAAATTGGCTCAAAACTTACATAAACCTTTAACAGATATTCCAGATCCTTTTGGAAAATTTAATAGTTTTGGTGAGCATAACAATGAGATGCTTATAAGTTTTTTAAATAAATTTAATTTCAAATATACTTTTAAAAGCTCAACTAAACTTTATCAATCAGGATATTTTAACGAAACTTTAAAATTAATCTTAGAAAATTATCAAGGAATAATGGATATAATTTTACCTACATTAGGAAAAGAAAGACAAAAAACTTATAGTCCATTTTTACCAATTTGTCCTGAGACTGGAATAGTTTTAGAAATACCTGTTATAGAAATAATTAATGATAAATCGAAAATCGTTTTTGACAATAATGGAACAAAACTTGAAAAAAGTATTTTAGATGGAGATTGTAAATTACAATGGAAAGTAGACTGGGCAATGAGATGGTATGCTCTCGATATAGATTTTGAAATGTATGGCAAAGATTTAATTGAAAGTGCAATTTTATCTACAAAAATTATTAAATTATTAGGAAAAAAAAACCCTTCAGGTTTTGCTTATGAACTGTTTTTAGATGAGAAAGGAGAAAAGATATCAAAATCTAAAGGCAATGGAATTATGATTGATGAATGGCTAGAATATGCATCTCCGGAAAGTTTATCTTTATTTATGTATCAAAATCCTAAAAGAGCAAAAAAACTTTATAAAGAAGTAGTACCAAAAGCAGTTGATGAATATTTAGATTTTATTGAAAAAGGAAAAACTCAAAATGAATTACAGCTATTAATGAATCCAGTTTGGCATGTTCATAATGGCAGAATACCAAAAGAGGAAACGATCATGAGCTTTTCTATGTTGTTAAATCTAGTGGAAACTAGCAATGCAGATAACAAAGAACTTTTGTGGAAGTTTGTAAAAAAATACAAAAAAGATATTTCTGAAGACCAACATCCAATTTTTGATAAACTAGTTAGTTATGCAATAAAATATTTTAATGATGTCATTAAACAAAAAAAGAAATACAAGACTCCTAATCAAAATGAAAAAATAGCTCTTGAAGCATTGATTGAAATTTTGAATGATTGTAATGATCAAATGCAACCAGAGGAAATTCAAACCAAAATCTATACAGTTGGAAAAGAAAATGGTTATAAAGATAATTTAAGAGATTGGTTTAAATTAATTTATGAAGTAGTTTTTGGAGATGAAAATGGTCCTCGAATGGGTTTTTTTATAAGTTTTTTTGGAGTGAATGAGACAAAAAAAATTATTCAAGATAAAATAAATTAATGTTTTCAAAATTAAGATCTTTAATTTTTAAATTAGAACCAGAATTAGCACATAGTTTAGCAATCAAAGCTTTAAAATTTGGGTATATTCAGCCTTTCAAACAAGAGAATAATGAACTTTTAAAAACAAATATTTTTGGAAAAAATATTACAAACCTAATTGGAATGGCAGCAGGTTTTGATAAAGATGCTGAAGTTTATAATTCTTTGTTTAAGTTAGGTTATGGTTTTGTAGAGGTTGGAACTGTAACCCCGCTTAAACAATATGGAAATCCAAAACCTAGAATGTTTAGACTAGAGGAAGATAAGGCTTTAATTAATAGACTAGGTTTTAATAGCTCAGGTGCTGAGAGCGTATGTTCAAGAATTAAAAATAACCCCCAAAAAAGTTTATTAGGAATTAATATTGGGCCCAACAAAGATACTTCTAATAGAATTAATGATTATTTGATTGGATTAAGAACTTTTTATAACCTAGCTGATTATTTGACTATAAATATTTCTTCTCCAAATACTGAAAATTTAAGAAGTTTTCATAATCAACAAGAATTAGAAAATCTAATATCAGCAATTGATAAAGAAAAGGAAGTACTGAAAACTAAAATTCCAACAACAATTAAAATTTCTCCCGATATTAGTGGTAATCAAATTGATCAAATAGCTGAGGTTCTTTTAAATTACAATATTCCAGCAATTATAATTTCAAATACAACAGAAAATAATAGAGATAGTTTGATAAATTCAAATAAATATCAAAAAGGCGGTTTATCTGGCAAACCTTTAGAAGAAAAATCTAATTTATTAATTAAAAAATTTTATAAAATTTTTCAAGGCAAGATAAAAATAATAGGAGTTGGTGGAGTTGACTCTGGAAAAAGTGTTTACCAAAAATTATTATGTGGCGCAAATTTAATTCAATTATATACCGGTATGGTTTATGAGGGTCCTAATATTGTAAATAAAATTATTGAGGAATTAAATGGAATTCTAAAAAAAGAAGGAATTAGTGATCTCAACACTATCATAGGAAGCAAAAGCTGAAACAATTATATTATATATTGCTTTTTTGAATTTTTTTAAGGTTTATTAAGATAAATACAAATATATGAACTTGACTGGTTTATTATCAACTCTTATATAGTCATGAAATTATTATGTCTAAAAAATGTGAATTGATTGGCAAAATACCTCTTAAAGGTCACAAAGTTAGTCACGCTAACAATAAAACAAAAAGAAGATTTTTGCCTAATTTGAAAAATGTAAAATTCAAAAGTGAAATCTTAAATAAAAATCTTCGTCTAACTGTTTCAAATGCTGGTGTAAGATCTGTTGATAAAAAAGGTAGTTTTGATCAATTTATTAAGGATGCAAAAACGAAAAATCTATCAATGAGACTAAGAAAGTTAAAAAAATCTATACTTTCTAAATCTGCTTAATGAACAAACTTTATTTGCTTCTATCAATTTTGATGGGAGTTGTTGTACTAGTTTCGAATTTTCTAGTTCAATTTCCTGTAAATTACCTTGGTCTTTCAGAAATTTTAACATACGGAGCTTTTAGCTATCCAGTTGCTTTTTTGATTACAGATCTAGCTAATAGATCTTGTGGAAAAATTAAAGCAAGAAATATTGTTTTTTTTGGATTTATTATCGGAGTAGCTTTTACATTTTATTTTAGAGAAATAATTCCAATAAGAATTGCAATTGGTTCTGGCACTGCTTTTTTGGTAGCACAACTAATTGATATTAATATCTTTGACAAATTTAGAAATGATTTAAGATGGTATTTAGCCCCTTTGGTTTCATCATTAGTAGGCTCAACGATAGATACTTTCTTATTTTTCTCAATATCATTCTATGGAACTGGTGTTCCTTGGGTTACTTTATCTTTTGGTGATTTATCAGTTAAACTTTTTGTGGCGTTAGTTATGTTGATACCATTTAGATTGCTTTTAAATATATTTAGAGAAGACTATTTATATAAAAATTTATAGGATAAGATTTTGTACACTAGTTTTGCCACCAAAAAATTATAACTATTAAAACCTTTTATTGGCGATAGTTCATTCATGTCCGCACCAACAATTTTGGAGTTCTTAAACGCTATTTTTAAAATATCTAAAGTTTCATCCCAAAGTAATCCACCAGGTTCAGGAGTACCTGTTGCTGGCATAATACTTGAATCTAATGCGTCTACATCAAATGTTAAATATACTATTTTATTTTTAATTAATTTTTTAAATTTATTTAAATTCCATTTTTTTTTATCTTTAGCCCAAAAAATATCTATTCGGTGAGAATTTTTTTTTAAGAAAGAAACTTCTTCAGAAGAAATATTTCTAATTCCAAAAGAAATTATTGAAACATTTTTAAAATCCAAGCATCTTTTTATTGCGGAAGCGTGAGAATATTTTTTTCCATTATAACTTTCTCTTAAATCTGCGTGGGCATCAAAATGTAGTAGACATAATTTTTTATATTTTTTTGAAAATGGCCTAATACATCCTGGAGTAATTGAATGTTCTCCACCCAAAGTCATAGAAAATAACTTTTTATGTAATATTTTTTTATTTATACTAGCTATTTGATCTAGTGCTCTCTTTATATCTTTATGTATTGTAAATGGTTTTAATGTTTTAATGCCAATTTTTTTATGTGGTTCACAATTTAAATCTTCATCATATAATTCAACCTGATGTGAAGCTTTAATGATCTCCTTTGGACCATTTTTAGTTCCTTTTCCATAAGTTACAGTTTTTTCCAGGCCAAATGGGACAATAACAACTTTTTCATTAATGCTGAATTTATTATCAATCCCCAGAAATCCTTTTTTATTTGGCAAATAATTCAATTTTTTATCCAAAAATTCTTGAAAAATTTTTTCTTTTTCTTTGTTTCCAGTAGCCTTTATGATAGGCATCACTAGCTATTAAAGGCAAAACACTTGTTGCTTCTGCAAAAACCATTTGTTCTTTAGTTGTATCAACTTTACCCCAAGAACTTGCTTCTTTTAAAGTAGAACTACTGCAAGCACCATCCCTTGAGTCAGCAACAGTTATTTGAACAGCATATTTATGCATATCTACATCTTTACCTAAGAGTTCAGCACAGATAACAGTATCTTGTATAAAATTTTTTGGAACCCCTCCACCAATCATAAATAACCCAGATCCTTTGGATTGAATTTTAACTTCAGTAAGTTCACGGAATTCTCTAATAGAATCTATAGTTATATGTTTTTTTGGATTTTTTTCTTGATGTATTACTAATCCAAATCCTGCACTAGAGTCTGTAAAAGCAGGGCAAAATATTGGAACACCATTATCATAAGCTGTTTCAATTAATGAATCCTTCTTTATTGAATGTTGCTTTAAATATTTACCAATTTCATGAATAAATTCTCTGGAAGTATAGTTTTTTGATTCCAACCCATCAGCTATTTTGCATATTGTTTTATCACAAGTTTGCAATTCATCTTCATCAATGTAAGTATCATAAATTCTATCGATATAATTCTTTCTTAATTCCATATCATCTTGAAATTGTGAACCCTGATAGTGTTTAAATCCTAGCGCTTCAAAAAAATCCATATCAATAATTGATGCTCCGGTTGCAATTATTGCATCTACCATGTTGTATTTAACTAAATCTCTATAAATGTTCATACATCCTGCTGCAGAGGTTGAACCAGCAAGTGTTAAAAAAATTGTACAATTATTATCTTTAATCATCTCATTAAATATTTTTGCCGCATTAGCAGTTTCTCTAGATACAAAAGACATTTTTTCCATAGAAGAAATTATTTTTCTTGCATCAAAAGATGTAATATCGATATGTTCTACTGGCTTATTAAGGAATTCTTTTTTACTATTGTGACCTGAACTTTTTTTATCTGACATCTAAGCAACAAGAAACTCTTTACTAGTTCCTTTGTCATACATAGTCATAATTGGCTTATCTTCGACTTCGTATATTTCATCTGAGTAGAAGCCATTGAATTGAGTTCTAAAAGTGAGACCATAAGCACCAAGCTGACCCAATTCTATATAATCATTTTCTTTAATATTATTAGGCAAGACAAATGGCCCTTTCATATAATCCATACTATCACAAGTTGGACCATAAAAATCAAATGATGTCATTTTTTTTGAAATTATTCTTCCAAGAGTAATTAATCTTGAAGGATATATTATATTTGGTACTCCTGCATCGAATAATGATCCGTAAGTACCATCATTAATATAAAGTTTTTGTTTTTTTCTAAGAACAACTTTTACTATAGTTGAACCACTCTCGGCAACTAGAGCTCTTCCTGGTTCACAAATAATTTCTGGCATTTTTTTTAATTTTAAATTTTTTAGACTTTTATTAATTTCTTCAAAATAATTTTCTAAATTTTGCGGAATTAAATCAGGGTAAATTGAAGGAAAACCGCCACCAACATTTATCCAGTCAGGAACAATTTTTGTTTTTCTAATTATGTTTCCAATTTCACTAATTCCTTTAGCGTAAGAAATTGGATGCATACATTGTGATCCAACATGAAAACACAAACCAATTTTTTTTGCATATTGTTTGGTTAATCTTAATAATCCAATTGCCTCAGCACTTATTGCTCCAAATTTTTTTGATAAATCTATTTCAGCATGTTCATTTGAAACCGAAACTCTAACAAATAATTCTAGATCCTTAGAATGATTAGTACTCTCAATGATTTTAATTAATTCATCCTTTGTGTCTAAAGCAAATGTCTTAATTCCATAACTATAATAAGCTTCTTTAATGTTTTCTCTACTTTTTACAGTATTCATATAAAAGCATTTTGCTTTTGGATGCATTTCTTTAATTGCTTGCAACTCTTTAATTGAAGCAAAATCAAAATTATCAATACCACTATTAATAATTGTTTTTAAAACGGTAGGGTGAGGGTTAGTTTTAATTGCGTATAAAATCTTTCCAGGAAATTTTTTTTGAAAGAATTTTGATGCCAAATTTATGGAATCTCTCCTGATACAGTAAACAGGACTTTTTGGTTTAAGCTGATGTATTAGTTCATCAACTGATTTAAATTTTTGCATTTAGCTCCTCAAAAAAAATTTAACAAAAAAAACTTACACATGTGTTGTACAAGTTTCATATAAATTCAGCATTTATGCGATATGTAAGTTAATGTAAAGCAAATAATCATATTGATTTAAATTTATTTATCCCCATATAGATTTTATGGCCGAAGTAGCGAATCAAAAAAAATTAAGCGAATTTGATGATAAATCTCTATTAATAGTTGATGATGATAATCCATTTAGAGAGAGATTGGCTAGAGCAATGGAAAAAAAAGGCTTTGAGGTATCACAAGCCGAAGGTGTAAAAAAAGGTATCGAAGCAGTTAAGACAAAGAAACCAACATTTGCAGTGGTAGATTTGAGACTTAACGATGGAAATGGACTAGAGGTTGTAAAAGTAATTCAAAACTCTAACTCAAATAGCAGAATCATCATGCTAACTGGCTATGGTAACATATCAACTGCAGTTGCAGCTATAAAACAAGGTGCAATTGACTATCTTGCTAAACCTGCCAACGCTGATGATGTTGAAAAAGCTTTATTAGCTGATCCAAATAGAAAAGCGGAACCTCCGGAAAATCCAATGTCAGCTGATAGAGTAAAATGGGAACATATCCATCGTGTTTTTGAATTATGCAATAGAAATGTATCTGAAACTGCGAGAAGATTAAAAATGCATAGAAGAACACTTCAAAGAATTCTCTCTAAAAGATCTCCTAAATAAATTTTCTAAAGATAATTATTTTTTTTGCTAATAAAGTTAAGATTAGAATCTTAAATAATTCAGCTAGTAAAAATGGAGCTGCTCCAAGTTGAAAAATTGGTTTATCCCAACCGATCAATGTTCCAAGCCAAAGAAGACCCAAGATATAAATTACAGAAACTGACAAAATAAGTTTTAAGAAAATAGACACAATGTTTGTTTTTAAATCTAAAAAACCAGCTAAAAAAGTTGCTAATAGAAATCCAATTAAATATCCCATTGTGGGACCTGTAAAATAGACTATTCCAACACCTTTTTCTGGAGAATTAGAAAATACTGGAAGACCAAATATACCTTCGATTAAATATAATCCAACTGTAGCAATCCCAATTTTGTATCCAAAACTAATACCAAGAAACAATACAACAAAAGTTTGCATGGTCATTGGAACTGGGTAAAAAGGAATTTTTATTTTTGCAGAAATTGTTAATAGAATAGAGCCAACTAAAACTACTAAAATAGATTTCAGCACCTTTTGACTTTGTAATGATTTGACTATTTCCATAAATTTATTTTACTATTAATAAAAAATATAATCTAGCTTTTTGTTAGTCTTACAAAAACATCTTCTAAATTACCATCATCAGTTGAGATATCTGATATTTTTACATTTTGTTTGTTTATATAATTAATTAATTCTTCAATATTTAATAAGCTTTTTTCGTAGGAAACAATAAGTTGTCCTGGTTGGTTATCTATAACATTTAACGATTTTAAAGACTGATTCTCAATATGAACCTTTCCATTAACAACGAAAGTTACAATTTTAGTTTGTATTCTTTTTAATAAATTTTTTGTACTATCTAATGCAACTAAGTTACCTTTATTTAATATCCCAATTCGATCACACATTTCCTCAGCTTCTAGCAAATAATGAGTTGTTAAAATTATTGTGACACCTTGTTTATTTAATGATTTTACGTTTTTCCATAAATTACTTCTAAGTTCGACATCCACTCCTGCAGTAGGTTCATCCAAAATTATTATGGGTGGTTGATGCACCAATGCTTTAGCTACTAAGAGTCTTCGTTTCATTCCACCAGATAAGCTTCTGGTGTAGCTATTTGCTTGATTTTCAAGCGAAACTAACTTTAAAATAGTATCAGTAATTCTATCTTTTTTTTTAATACCATATAATCCAGCTTGAAGTTCCAATAATTTTCTTGGACTAAAAAAAGGATCAACATTTACTTCTTGCGGGACAATTCCAATAGAAGCTCTTACTTGTCTAGGATTTTTATCAAGATTAAATCCCCATACGTCAACATTTCCTGAAGTTTTTATTGTTGTACCTGCTAAAATATTTATGAAGGTGCTTTTACCAGCGCCGTTAGGTCCTAATAATCCAAAAATTTCTCCCTCTTTCACTTCTAAGTTTAAATTTTTTAAAGCATGAACGGACTTTGATTTGTTCTTTAAATAAATTTTGTTTAAGTTTTTTATAGATAGAACATTTTCTTGGTTCATAGTAAGCTATACATTTACAACATTCGTTCAAATTAGGATAACATTATTTGTATGAGCAAAATAAAAAAAACTGATCATTTTTATTTAATTGACGGTTCGGGCTATATATTCAGGGCATATTATGCGTTACCACCTCTTACAAGAAAAAGTGATGGTATGCCTACTGGCGCAGTAAGTGGGTTCTGTAATATGTTATTTAAATTACTCGAGGATTCAAAATCAAACAGCAATAAAGATAAGCCTACACATTTTGCAGTAATTTTTGACTCTGCTAGAAAAAATTTTAGAAACGAAATTTATTATGATTATAAAGCCAATAGATCTGAAGCTCCAGATGACTTAGTGCCTCAATTTGAATACATTAGAAAATCTGTAGAAGCATTTAATTTACCCTCAATTGAATTAATTAATTACGAAGCTGATGATTTGATAGCTACTTACTCGGAACAAATTATAAAAGAAGGAGCAAAAGTAACAATTATTTCATCTGATAAAGATTTAATGCAGTTATATAAAAAAAATATTCGAATTTACGATCCAATGAAAAATAAATTTATTTCCAATGAAGATATAGACAAAAAGTTTGGTGTTTCTCCTGAAAAAGTGGTTGATGTTCAAGCTTTAGCAGGAGATAGCAGCGACAATGTTCCCGGTGTTTCTGGTATTGGTGTAAAAACAGCTGCAGAATTGATCAACCAATATGAAACGTTGGAAAATTTATTAAAAAAGGCTGGTGAAATAAAACAAAACAAAAGAAGAGAAATGCTTCTTGAAAATAAAGATAAGGCAATCATCAGTAAAAAACTAGTAACTCTTAAAAAAGACGTTCCAGTTGAAAAAAAAATTACTGAATTTGAATTAAAAAATATAGACAAAGAAAAACTTTATAATTTTCTAAGAGAAATGGAATTTAATAGACTGTTAAGTTCAGTAATTTCTACTTATGGAGATATAAGTTTTTTAAAAGAAAAAGATAGTTCTGTAAAAAATCAAAACTATTCTAAAATAAATAAAAAAAATTATGAATTGATAGAGAATGAAGGCGATTTAAATAGCTGGTTAAAAGAAGCTGAAGAATTTGGAGAAATAGCAATTGATACAGAAACAAGTTCTTTAGATCCTCACCAAGCAAATTTAGTTGGTATTTCACTTTCAACAAAGATTGGTAAAGCTTGTTATATTCCAATTGGACATGTTGAAGGAAATAATTTGCAGGAACTAAAAGTTATTAAAATACTAAAACCAATTCTAGAAGATATAAGCATAAAAAAAATTGGGCAAAATATTAAATTTGACTACATTGTTTTATATCACCGTGGAATAGATATGAACTCAATGGAAGATACTATGTTGATGTCTTATGTGCTAGATGCAGGAAAAAATAGACATAACATGGATACATTATCTGAAATTCATTTACATCATAAAACTATTTCATTTAAAGATTTAGTAGGAACTGGGAAAAAACAAATAAATTTTAGTGCAGTGAATATTAATAATGCCAAAGATTATGCCGCAGAAGATGCAGATATAACATTTAGACTCTACAAAATTTTTTTAAATAATCTCAAATCTGAAAAATTAACAAACATTTATGAAATATTTGAAAAACCATTAATTAAAATTTTGGCATTAATGGAGATTAAAGGTATAAAATTAGATGAAAATTTTTTAAAATCACTTTCTGTTAAATTCGATAAGAAAATTAAATTATTAGAGAATGAAATTTTTAAAATTTCAAAAAAAGAATTTAAAATAGGATCTACTAAGCAATTGGGTGAAGTAATGTATAATGAAATGAAAATTTCATCACTAAAGAAAACAAAAAAAGGAAGTTTTGCAACTAGCGCCACTGTTCTTGAGGATCTAGCTTTTAGAGGACACAAATTGCCAAAATTAGTTTTGGATTGGAGACAGGTGACAAAGCTTAAGAATACATACTCGGATTCTTTAATAGAACATATAAATCTAAAGACAAAAAGAGTTCATACATCATTTTTGCTAGCAGCAACTACTACAGGCCGTTTAGCATCAAGTGACCCAAATTTACAAAATATTCCAATCAAGTCAGATGATGGTAAAGATATTAGAAAAGCATTTATAGCTGAAAAAAATTTCTTATTAATTTCGGCAGATTATAACCAAATTGAAATGAGAATACTCGCTGACTTAGCTGATGTTAAAGAACTTAAAAAAGCTTTCAAAAACAACGAAGACATTCATTCATTAACTGCAAGTCAAGTTTTTAATGTCAGTATAAAAAAAGTTGATTCAGATATGAGAAGAAAAGCTAAAACAATAAATTTTGGAATAATTTATGGTATTTCGCAGTATGGATTAGCAAAACAAATTGGTGTTTCAAATGTTGAGGCTGAAGATTTTTTAAAGTCTTACTTTGTAAAATTTCCTGAGATTAAAGATTATATGGAATCAACAATTAAATTCTGTAGAAAAAGTGGTTATGTAAATAATATTTTTGGAAGAAGAACACATATAACTGGAATTAATGATAAAAATTTTAATATAAGAAACTTTCAAGAAAGAGCAGCGATTAATGCTCCTATTCAAGGATCTGCTTCCGAAATTATGAGATTAGCCATGATTCGAATTAATAAAAAATTTGAGGAAATGAAAAAATTAAAATGTAAAATTTTACTGCAAATACATGATGAGTTAATATTTGAAGTAATTGAAGAAGAGGTAAATAATTACTCAAAAATTATAAAAGATGAAATGTCAAGTGTTAAAGATAGCGATCTACATTCATTTTCACTACCTCTTTCTGTTGATATAAATGCTGGTGATAATTGGGGAGACTTACATTAATGTACAGCTATTGCCCAAATTAGAACAATTTAGTATTTTTAAGTAAATATTATGAAACAAACTATTGCGTTAATTGATGATGATAGAAATATTCTGACAAGTCTTAGTATCGCTTTAGAAAAAGAAGGGTTTAAAGTTCAAACTTATTTAGATGGCGAGAACGCCTTAATTGGATTAGCTCGAACTCCACCAGATCTTGCGGTAATCGATATTAAAATGCCTAAAATGGATGGTGAAGAACTTTTAAAGAAACTTAGAAAAAAAACTTCACTACCAGTAATTTTTTTAACATCGAAGGATGATGAAATAGATGAATTACTTGGATTAAAACTTGGAGCCGATGATTTTGTAAAAAAATCAGGAGGATTTTCAATAAAGGTTCTTATTGAAAGAATAAGAGTTCAGTTAAGAAAGAAAAATATTAATAATATAGAAGATTCAAAAAATATTATAAGTCACGGAAAATTAAGATTAGATCCGTCTCAATTAGAGTGTGAATGGGATAGTCAACCTTTACCTGATAAACTTACAACTACCGAATTTTTGATAGTTCAAGAATTGGCAAAAAGACCAGGTATTATAAAGGAAAGATCGCAATTAATGGATATAGCTTATAGAGAGGATACAGATATAGAAGATAGGACTATTGATAGTCACGTAAAAAGAATTAGAAAAAAATTTAAAAAAGTCGACAGTAACTTTTCCGCAATTGAAACTAGATATGGGAGTGGCTATCGTTGGAATGTTAATTAATGTTCAGTAGTTTCATCAAAAATCTTTCCATTCTTAAAAAATTTTTATTTATTAATTTATTAGTATTTGTTATTTTTGGTAGCTTAACAATAGTATATCTTATTGGCATTCAACCAAATTTAATTCATAAAAAAACATCAAATCATATTCAGATTATAGATAATACAATTGAGCACATTAGAAGGTTGCATATCCAGTTTAATGAAGATGATATTAAAAAATTTTTATTTTCAACAAGATTTCTTTTTCAAAATTTAGATAGAGTGCTTATTTTTGATAGTGATTTTAATTTGATTGGAGATACTGACACACTGGATCTTGATCCAAGGTCTTTTTCTCAGAGACTAGAAATAGTTGAAATGGATATATTAAGCGATGATATAAAATCTAAAGAAAAAGAAATTGAAAAATCTAAAAAAGAAGATTCCGCTTCCTTAAGTGATATGCTGATGAATTATTCTAAATCCTCAGATTTTGGAAAACCTTTTACTTTTACACAAGAAAGTTACGAACAATTTTTATTAATTACAATTAAAAATGTTAATGATGGAGAAAAAAATATCGGTTTTTTGGCCATAACCGAAAAAGCAAATGATATTAAAGTAGCAATTAATGAAAGGAAAATTTTTATAATTAGAACAGCTTTTGTTGTTGCCTTAGTAATTTTAATTTTTTCTTATGTATTAAATAGATACTTTTTAAAACCAATAAAAATTTTAGTAAATTACACCAGATCAATAAAAGAAAAAAATAAAAAAACTCTTAATATTCAAACAATTAAAAATAGAAACGATGAATTAGGAGTTTTATCTAATTCATTAGATGAAATGACAAATGAACTTCATAAAAGAATTAATACCGCTGAAAATTTTTCTACTGATTTAGTTCATGAAATTAGAAATCCTCTTGCCTCTCTTAAGGGTGCATCAGAAATAATTTCAGAAACAGAAGACAAAATTCAAAGAGATAAATTAGTTAATATAGTATCTGAAGATGTAACAAGAATTGAAAGATTAATAACAGATTATTCTCAGATGTTAAAAGATGAAGCTGCAATTACCAAGGAAAAAATGAAAAAGATAGATTTAGAACTAATTGCAAACTCCGTTGTGGACGATTTTAACAGTATTTATAATTCTAAAAGAGGAATCAAAATCGAATTAAATACAAACAACTCTAAAGGCTACGGTATTTTAGGAATTGAAAATAGAATTGAACAAATAATTGCTAATTTATTAGATAATTCGATATCTTTTTGTAAAGATAATCAAACTATTGATGTAGTGTTAACAAAAGATAATGATGAAAATATTATTTTGAAAGTCATTGATGAAGGTGAAGGATTTAAAGAAAAAGATACTAATAAAATTTTCAAAAGATTCTACAGTAATAGACCTAAAATGTTTGGAGAGCATTCAGGATTAGGTTTAAATATAGTAAAAAACTTGGTTGAGTTACATAATGGTTCAATTTCTGCGTCAAATAACGCAGATCAAAAAGGTGCTAAAATTGAAATTACTTTTCCTAAAATATAAGTTGATAAAATAACATTTAGTTGTAGAAAATCTACTGTATGGATGACTTTAAAGTTAAAGATATTCGATTAGCAGACTTCGGTAGAAAAGAAATTTCTATAGCAGAAACTGAAATGCCAGGACTTATGGCATTGAGAGAAGAGTACAGTAGTAAAAAACCATTAAAAGGTGCAAAAATTTTAGGATGTTTGCATATGACTATTCAAACAGCAGTTTTAATTGAAACTTTAGTAGAATTAGGCGCAGAAGTCAGATGGTCGTCGTGCAATATTTTTTCTACTCAAGATCATGCAGCTTCAGCAATTGCTAAAGCTGGCATTTCAGTTTTTGCTTGGAAAGGTGAAACCGAAGAAGAATACTGGTGGTGCATTAAACAAACTATTGAAGGCAAAAAGGATTGGATTCCAAATATGCTTCTTGATGATGGTGGTGATCTTACAGCACTAATGCATAAAGAATATAAAAATCTATTTAAAGATATTAGGGGTGTATCTGAGGAAACAACAACAGGAATTAAAGCATTAAAAAAAATGGAAAAAGAAAAAACACTTTTAATTCCAGCTATAAATGTGAATGACTCAGTGACCAAATCAAAGTTTGATAACCTATATGGTTGTCGGGAAAGCTTGGTAGATGGCATTAGAAGAGCTACAGATGTTATGATGTCAGGTAAAATTGCAATTGTTGCAGGTTTTGGAGATGTAGGCAAAGGAAGCGCTGCTTCATTGAGGCAAAGTGGTGCAAGAGTAATGGTTACAGAAGCAGATCCAATCTGTGCTCTTCAAGCGTCAATGGAGGGCTATGAAGTAGTTTTGATGGATGAAGCAATAGAAAGAGCCGATATCGTTGTAACTGCAACTGGCAACAAAGATATTGTTACAGCAGATCATATGAGAAAAATGAAAGATCGTGCAATACTATGTAATATTGGACATTTTGATAATGAAATTCAAGTTGATGCTCTAAAAAACTATAAATGGAATGAAATTAAGCCGCAAGTTCATGAAATAGAACTTAGTAAAGGAAAAAGAATTATTTTACTTGCAGAAGGTAGATTAGTGAACTTAGGCTGCGCAACTGGACATCCAAGTTTTGTAATGAGCGCGTCTTTTACTAACCAAGTTATTGCACAAATAGAACTATGGAATAATTCTGAAAAATATGAAAATAAAGTTTATGTTTTACCAAAAAATTTAGATGAAAAGGTCGCAAGACTACATTTAAAAAAAGTAGGCGCTAAATTGACAGAACTTACAAATGAACAGGCAGAATATATTGGTGTCAAAAAACAAGGACCTTTTAAATCAGATGCATATCGCTACTAAGAGTAGCAAAATAGATATTTCCTCAGAACAAAAAACTGAAATAATTTCAAAAAAATTTTCGAAATATTTAAAAAAAGGAGATATAATTTTTTTGTTTGGAGAAATTGGTGTTGGAAAAACAACATTCATAAAATATTTGATCAATCATTTGCAAATAAAAAATAATTTAATTAAAACTGAAGTACCTAGCCCTACATTTAATATATTAAATGAGTATGAGATAAATGGTTTAGTTATTCATCACTATGATTTATTTAAATTAAAAGATTCAAATGAGATAAAAAATATAGGACTATTCGAAAACTATTCTAGTATTATCACATTTGTTGAGTGGTCAGAGATTATTGAAAAAAAACCAAAAAAAAATACATATTTATTATTTAATTATGAAGATAATTTCAGTAAAAGAAGTTTAACCATTTCTTCCACTTATAAAAAAGAATTAATAGATGAATTTAAATAAGTATAATTTGAAAAAAATTAAAGGAGATGCTTCATTTAGAGCATTTTTTAGGCAAAGAAGCAATAATCAGACTAAAATTCTTGTTTATTCTAAAAAGGAAAAGAAGAAAAATTTATTAATTTACGACGCAATAAATAAAACTTTATTAAAAAATCATATACTTGCTCCTAAACTTTTAAATCAATATTACGATAATAATTTTATTGAGATAAATGATTTTGGAGATATCTCAATTTATAATGAATTGAAAAAAATAAAAAAAAATAGGTTAAATATTTTTAAAAAAATTATTTTATTATTAATTAATATTCAAAAAATAAAAACAAAAGAGATAAAAACATTTTTAAAAACTAAATACAAAATACCATTTTATTCAAATAAAATAATCTTGCATGAGGCAAATTTATTTACTAATTGGTATGTTCCAAAAGTAATTACAAAAAATAAAGTAAATACAATAAAAAAACAATTGAACAAAATTTATATTAAACTTCTTTTAAATTTAAAATTAAAAAATAGTATTTTTGTTCATAGAGATTTTCATGTTTCTAACTTAATGAAAGTGAATAAAAATATTGGAGTTATAGATGCTCAAGATGCATTGTATGGAAATATGGCTTACGATCTTGCTTCTTTGATAGATGATGTCAGGATTAAAACAACTAATAAATTGAAAGAAAAAATATTTTTGGAGTTTATTAGATCTAATAAAAAAGTAGATAAAAACAAATTAAAAAATGATTTTGAAATTTTATCTGTATTAAGAAATCTTAAAATTATTGGAATTTTTACACGATTATCAATTAGGGATAAAAAACATAATTATTCAAAGTTAATACCCCATGCTTGGAAACTAATTGAATATAGAGTTAATAAAAATCATAAATTTAAAGAATTAAGATCTGTTTTAGATAAATATTTTACAAAAAAAATAAGGAAATTAAAATGAAAATTAATACTGCTTTAATTTTATGTGCCGGATATGGCAAAAGACTAAATCCTTTAACATTGACAAAGCCAAAACCATTAATTGAAGTTAATAATATTACATTATTAGAAAATACAATTAATTTAATAAAAAAATTAAATATAAAAAAAATTAAAATCAATACCTTCTATTTAAAAAATCAAATAGAGAATTTTATTTTAAAAAAAGATTTTGATCTAAACATAGAGATTATTAATGATGGTGATCAAATTCTAGATACGGGGGGTGGTATATTAAATTTAGTTGAAAATTCTAATGAAAATGATTTCATAGTTTTTAATCCTGATACAATTTGGAATTCAAAATATTTACAGACAATTAAAGAAATGGAAAATTTTTATTTTAATAATGAAGTTCAAAATATTCTTATGGTTGTAAATAAACAAATAAGCTACGATAAAAATCTTAAAGGAGATTTTAGTTTTAAATTAAATAAATTACTTAATTATGAAGATAGAAATTATATTTTTACTGGTTGTCAAATTATAAATAAAAATCTTTTCTCAAATTATAAAAATACTTCTTTTTCAATTTCTAAAATTTGGAATGAATTAATAAATGATAAAAAATTGTATGGATTTGAAAGTTTAAATGAATTTACCCATATTACTAATTTGGAAATTTATAATAAACTAATTAAAAACTAAAAGGTCTCTTGCTCTTTTTTTATCAAGATATTTTCCACTAAATAGTTTTTTATTTTCATCAAAATTTAGCATTAATGGATTTCCTGTTGGAATTTCAAGTTTTGTTATTTTATTCTCATCTAGATTAAATAAATATTTGCAAATGGCTCTAATCGAATTTCCATGAGCTGATATTAAAATATTTTTATCAATTTTTGTTAAAATATTTTCTGTAAAATATGGAATAACTCTTTCATAAGTATTTTTTAGAGATTCTGTGTCTGGAATTTTTTCTCTCGGAATATCTTTATAGATTTCAATATTTATAGGATGATATGGGTTTTTTTTATCTAGTGGTTCTGGAGGTACATCCCATGATCTTCTAAACTCATGTACTTTATTTTTGCCATAAACCTTTTTCATTTCATCTTTATTTAAACCAGTCAAAGCTCCATAATGCCTTTCATTTAATTCCCAAGCTTTTCGGATTACATCATCTTTAATTCTAATTGTATTTAAGATTAATTGTAAAGTTTCTATAGCGCGTTTTTGATAGGAGCAAAAAAAATAATCTATCTTAATATTTAAGTCTTTAATTAATTCACCTGCTTTACAAGCTTCAAGTTTACCTTGTGCAGCAAGTTCTACATCTACCCATCCAGTAAATCTGTTTTGAAGATTCCATTTACTTTGTCCATGTCTTACTAAAATTAAATGACTCATTTATGAAATTCAAATATAAGATAATTATGTCCAAGATAAAATTATTATTTCAAGTTCTAAATATTATTTTTATAATTTTTTATGTATATCCTGGAAGTATATTAGGTTATTTTTTTTATAGAGATTTTGGTATTCAACCACAGATAACTAAGGATTTCTTAGTCTCATCCAATCATGTATATGCATTCTTAGTATTGTCCTTATTAGGTCTATTTGCATATTACAAAAGTAGTAAAGTAGTGATTCTTAATTATTTAATATTAATTTCCATAATTCTCGAAGTTTTACATTTAGTTATACCAAACAGATCATTTCAATATAGCGACTTGTTTGGTAATATTATTGGAGTTTTATTATCAATTTTACTAATAAATATATTTAAATTTTGGAGAAAAGATGAGCACATTTGATGAAAGAGAAAAAGGTTATGAAAAAAAATTTGTACATGACGAAGAGCTTCAATTTAAAATAAGTGCACGAAAAAATAAATATCTAGGTCAATGGGCTTCACAAATTTTAGGTTACGACCAAGAAAAAGAAAAAGAATATATACAATCCGTTATAAAAGCTGATTTTGAAGAAGCAGGAGATGAAGATGTTTTTAGAAAATTAAAAGCAGATTTAAAAGATCATAATATAGCTGATGAAGACATAAGAAAAAAAATGGATGAGCTTAATGAAAAAGCTAAATCAGAATTTATTTAGTATATTAATTATTTTTTTTTTATCCTTATCTAGCTCAGTCAATTCAGAAATTAAATTTTTAAATGCATTTAAGTATCAAATTATTGTGACCGATGGCGATACCATCAAAATGCTTGGTGAAAAAATCAGACTTTTTGGTATTGATGCACCAGAGATGAAACAAATATGTAAAAATAAAAATAATGAAAATTATGCATGCGGTCATTTATCAAAAAATTATCTAAAAAATCTAATAAAAAAAATAAACAGAAAAACTCAAATATATTGTTATTATTCTGAGCGTGACAGATACAATAGAATAATAGGCGAGTGCTATATAGGTGAGGAAAGTAGAATAAGTATAAATCGTACCATGGTTAGTTATGGTCATGCGGTTGCATACACCAGATATTCAGAAAAATATTTAGACGCACAAAAAAGTGCTATGAGTTTTAAATTTGGGTTATGGTCTGGAACTTTTGACCTACCTGAGGAATGGAGAAGAAAAAATAAATGATTTATAATAAATAGGTGATTCGTAAAGGAAATTTATATTTTTTTGTTATATTACTTTTTCTTAATGCGTGCTCTTCTATTCCTAAAAATACAGCTGATGGATGTTCAATATTTTCAGAAAGATATCTTTGGTATAAGCATGCAAAAAAAGCCGAGCAAAAGTGGGGAACGCCAATTTATATTCAGCTAGCATTTATTAAAATGGAATCCGATTTTGATTGGTTGGCTAGACCAGAAAGACTTAAAATATTTAAAGTAATACCTTACAGAAGACCTTCTAGTTCTTTTGGATATTCCCAAGCAGTAAAAGGAACATGGAAGCAATATAAAGAAGAAACAAATAACAAATTGGCTACAAGAACAAGATTTAAAGATAGTGTAGATTTTATTGGATGGTACACAAATAAAACTGAAAAATTACTCAAAATTTCAAAAAAAAATGCTTTTAGACAATACATTGCCTATCATGAAGGATGGGGTAACTACAAAAAATATAAAGAAAAGCCAAAGGTAATTTTACTGGCCAAAAAAGTACAACAACAATCAGACAAATATAAAAGTCAGCTTAACAAGTGCAGCAAATCACTAAATAGGAAAAAATATATTATTTTTTAACGAAGTTGTTTTTTTAATTCTATATCTACAGCATCAATTCTTTTTGTATTTCTAGCTAATGCTAAATACATTGTTGGTGTTACATATAATGTAAAGAACGTTGAAATCACCATTCCACCTAATATTGTTGCTCCAACAGCCAACCTAGATCCTTCACCAGCTCCAGGGCCAATATTTCCAATAATTAACGGCATCATTGCTATCATTGTGCTTAAAGAGGTCATAATGATAGGTCTAAATCTAAGCTCACAAGCTTCTTGAACAGCGCTTTCAATATTTTTTCCAGTAGTTCTTAATTGATTTGCGTAGTCTACAATAAGTATACTGTTCTTTGTTGAAATTCCTATAAGTATTACTAGTGCGATTTGAGAAAATATATTGATTGAACTATTTAATAATAAAATAAAAACCAATCCACCGAACACAGCTAACGGAACAGTCAGCACGATAATAAAAGGGTGAACAAATGAATTAAATGTTGCTGCCATTACTAGGTAAGCTGTTAAAAGAGCTAATGCAAATATAATATATAACTCATTACTAGTTTCCTTTAATTCTTCAGATTTGCCCTTCCAAGTGATTTGTTTATCAGGAGCAATTTGAGACATAGTTTTTTCTAAATATTTAATTGCTTCAGCTAACGTATAGTTTTCACTTATATTAGCAGATATAGTAACTGCTCTTTGTCTATTATATCTTGATAGCTTGTTGGCAGATCCTTCTTCTTTAAAATCAACTAAATTTGCTAAAGAAATTAAAGCACCTGTATTTTCTGATCTCACATAAATTTTGCTTAAACTTTCTTTGTCTTTTCTGTCTTTTAAATACTGTTGTAAAATAATTGGATATTCTTTTCCAAGTTTATTGAATTTTGTTACAGTTTTTCCTCCATAAAGAGTCTCTAGAGTTTGGCCAATGGATTGAGTAGATATACCTAAGTCTTTTGCTTTGTTTTGATTTATAATCAATTTTACTTCTGGCTTATTTCTAGAATAATCAGATTCTATTCTAGATAAATTTCGATTTCCTCTCATCATCCTTAATACTTTGGACTGAGTTTTTTCCAATTCTTCATAAGTACTTCCCAATAAAACCATTTGAACTGGTTTATTATAATTTGATACTCTTATTGTTTGTGGCGATATTGGAAATGCCAAGGTTTGAGGAACAGTCACTATTTTTCCAATAGCTTGCCTCATAATTATCTGAGAATTTTGTTTTCTATTTTTCCAATTATTTAATAAAGAAATAATTATAAAGCTATTATCACCTCCGAAGCCAGGAACTATCATAAGAAATCTATTGTAAGGGCTGTCTTCTGCTTGCAAAAGTGGAATAAGTCTTTTTTCTACATCTTCTGCTCTTTTCTGAGTGTATTCAAAAGAACTGCCTTCATCTGTAAAACCTATAACCAAATAAGCTCCTCTATCTTCCATTGGAAGAAGCTCTTTTTTTATAAAATTATATAACAATCCAGAACCAACAATCATTAGTATGATAAATAAGACAACTATTTTTTTTTTATTTAACCAAAATACAAGTGTCTCCTGATAAAATTTTGAAAAACCTTTAAAAAATTTGTCAAATTTTACTACAAAAAAGTTTGTTTTTGGTTTCTTAACCAAATACTTGCTTCCAAGCATTGGAGAAAGAGTAAGAGCAACAAATGACGAAACAACAATCGCAAAGGATAAAGTAATTGCTGTTTCTCTAAACAAAGTTCCGGCTATTCCTTCAATAAAAATCAATGGTAAAAAAACAGCTACTAAAATTAATGTCGTAGCAATGATTGCAAAAGTAATTTGCTTAGAACCTTTATAAGCAGCAACTAATGGTGTTTCGCCATTTTCAATTCTTCTATAAATTGCATCAGTCATAATGACAGAATCATCGGTGATTATGCCTATGGCCAAGATAAAGCTAAGTAATACGAAAATATTTATTGATAGACCAAATATATAAATTCCTAAAAAAGATGCAATTAAACTTACCGGCAAAGCCACAGCGGGCACGATTACTGCTTTAAAATTCCCCAGAAATAAATAAATAATTATTACTACTAAAACAAAAGCAATAATTAAAGTTTTATAAACTTCATTAATAGCTGCTCCAATGTAAGTTGCTCTATTAAAAGCTATTTCTAAATTTAAGCCTTCTGGCAAGGTTTTTTTTACTTCTTGAACCTTTTTTTTAATTTCTTTTGAAAGCTCAACTGTTGATGCTCCGCTTCTAGCATAAATACCAATTCCAACAGTCTCTAGATTTAAAGCATTTTTTCTTTGAGCTCTAAACAAAGCCTTCTCTGATACTGGACCAAATTCAATGTTAGCAACATCCGATAGTCTAACTAAATGATCTTTACCTTTTTTTATTGGCAATTGTTTTAGTTTTTCCAAATCGTTATATGATTTATCTAAATTAATGGTTAGATCTATGTTGCTTGCCTCTAGTGTACCAGCAGGCAAACTTACATTTTCATTTCTTAGAGCTCGTTCAACTTCTTGAATAGTTAAATCATTTGCAGCTAATTTTATTGGATCTATCCAGACTCTTACACTTAGTTCTCTTAATCCTCCTATCAAAATTCTTCCAACATTTTTAATGCTAGAAAATTGATCTACTAAATATCTATCGGCATAATCTCCAAGCTCTAAATCACTCCAAGTAGGCGAAGATAATGCTAACCACATTGTAGTCGTGAATCCGGCTGCCTGTTTAAGTATTTGTGGCGGATCTGACTCAGAAGGTAAGCGGTTAACTACTCTTGCTACTCTTTCTCTAATATCATTTGCAGCATCATCTAAATCAATTTTTGTATCAAATTCTACATTTATAGTACTTTCACCCTTTTCTGATTTTGAATCGATATTTTTTATTCCTTCTGCTCCACCAATTACATCCTCAATTACTTGTGTAACTTCTTCATCCACTATTGGCGCTGATGCAGATTGATAGTCAACTTTAATCTGCACAACAGGAGGCTGTATTCCTGACGGAAGTTCTCTGACAGGCAGTTTCCAAAAAACAAAAATTCCAAATACAATTAAAATAAGTGATAACACCCAAGAAACCACAGGTCTTCTAATGCTCAAATCAGTAATATACATTATTTCTTAATTGGTTTGATTTTACCATTTGGTCTAACTTTTTTTAGACCTTCTGCAACAACCGTTTCACCTTCATTTAAGCCAGATGTAACTTCAAGATAACCTTGATTTCTTGTGCCTATTTTAATTTCTGTTCTTTTAGTAATGTTTTCTTTATTAACTTTATAAATATAAACTTTATTACCCTCCAATAACACACTGGTATCAGGTATACTTAAAGAATTACGTTCATTATATTTTATTGTTATCTCTAAAAGCGCTCCAGGTAATATTTCTGAATCCGAATTATCTAATCTAATTCTTACTGCCAAAGATCTTTTTTCCGTATTAATTCTACTTGCTATGGAATCTACAATTCCTTTATAAATCTTTTCATTGTTGCCTGAAAATTTAATATCTACATTTAATCCTTTAGTAATAAATGGCGCATATATTTCAGGTATATCGACATCAACAAATAAAATAGATGCATCCTCTAAATTAATTACTATAGAACTTTCTGATACTTCTACATCATCAGAAAAATCTCTTTTTCCTATTACTCCATCGAATGGTGCAATAATATTTCTAGTTTTAAGTTTTGCTATTGTTTCTCCTTCTTTTACTTTTTGATTAAATTTAATTGGTAAAATAATTTCAAATTTTTCTATGTTATATGCTTTTCTTCTTATTGGTACAGCAGTTCCAAAAGCTTCAACTTTATTTTCAAATTTTTTCTGATTAACAGTTGTTACAATTATTCCAGGAGGTGGTCTTTTTCCAAACTTTTTCTGAAAATGCATTCCTATCATTGTTCTTGCAACAATGACTCCAGCGATTATTAAAAATATAATTATAATTATTGAAGTAATTTTAGTTGATCTTTTCATTTAAACTATTTTATTTTTCCATACTCGGACCAAGAACCATCATAAATTTTAGGCAAATACTTATCATTAATTATAGAATAAGCTAGACTTAAAACAGTCGCTGTAATTCCTGATCCACATGAAAATACCAAATTAATTGGTAGTTTTTTAGATCCTAAGACTTCTTTAAATATTAACAAAAGTTGTTCCTTATTTTTAAAAGAGTTGTCTTCATTAATGCATTCTTTAAATGGTAAGCAAATTGAATTTGGAATAGAGCCACTTTTTAATTCTTTTCTTGGCTCAGGTTCCCATCCTTCAAATCTGCCTCTGCTTCTTGCATCAATTAGTATAAATTCTTTTTTTATTATATTTTCATCAATTTGTTTTTTATTTTTTACACGATCAATATTTTCATGAGTTTGGTAACTATCTATTTTTTTTATTTTTTCTATTTTTTTTGTTATAGGTTTTTTTTCTTTTAGCCACTTTTTTAAACCACCATCTAGTACAGAAACTTTTTCATGTCCAAAGTATTTTAAAGAAAACCATAATCTGCATGAACTGTAAACGTCACTGAAGTCATAAACAACTATATGATCGGTATTTTTAATTCCAAAGGACAACATCATTCGAGTCCAATAATCTGAGTTAGGAAGCATATGAGGCGCAAGTGAGTCCTTGTCACTATGCTCTTCAATATTCCAAAAGATTGCTCCGAGAATATGTTTATCTAAATATTCTTTTTCAGCATTTCTTTTTGAATTTGGCATGTGCCAACTAGCATCAAAAATTCTAACCTTGCTCAAATTATTATTAAGCCATTCAGTTGAAACCAAATTCATATCGATGATTTTTTTTGAAAATATTTTTGGTGATATTCTTCTGCTTTACAATAATTTTTTTCTTTAGATATTTTTGTAACAACTTTGCCATTTAGTTTTTGATTAACTTCATTTAATACTTTTTCTGCAATATTTTTCTCTTCGTCATTTTTATAAAATATTTCTGAACGATACTGATATCCTGTATTAGGTCCTTGACGATTTAGTGTGGTAGGATCATGAAATTTGAAAAACAATCTAGTTATTTCTTCGTATGTAATTATTTTTGGATCAAATTCTACTTTTACAACTTCTACATGCTCAGTATCTCCGCTGCAAACTTCTTTGTAACTTACGTTTGGACTTTTGCCTCCGCAGTAGCCACATTCAGTGGAAGTAATTCCTGGAATATTTTTATATTTGGTTTCGTCCCAAAAACAGCCAATGCCACCAATAAATTTTTGCATAATATTTAAAAATTTAATGATAAATATAATTCAAAATATCAAAATATCAAAATATCAATATGATCAAAAATCAAAATTACTTAGGCGCAGTTTATATGATCATGAGTGTTCTTTTTTTTTCATTTATGGATATTTTAATTAAAATTACCGATGAATATGATGTAGGTCAAACCATGTTTTTTAGAGCGTTATTTGGTTTAATACCAATATATTTTTTAATTCCAAAAAAAAGAATTAAAGATTTTTATAAAACAAAAAATATCAAATTGCATTTTTATAGATCATTTTTTGGAGCCATTGCGATGGCAGCTATTTTTATTGGATTGAGAAATTTACAGCTTGCAGAAGTTACTGCACTGGCTTTTAGTGCACCTTTATGGGTAGTTCTATTTAGTATTTTTTTTTTGAGTGAAAAAATAAGATTAAAAAGATGGATCGCAGTTGGTCTTGGGTTTATTGGTGTAGTTATAATTTCAAAACCTGGTTTTGATAATTTAAATTTTTATTATATTTATCCAATAATATTTTGTCTAGGTTTTGCTGGAGTTTCTATACTTATTAGAAAATTAACCCTTGCTGGAGAACCTGTTTGGTTAATAGCCTTTTACTTTAGTGTAGTTAGTGGATTGGGTGGCTTGCTAACCGTTCCATTTGGAAGATGGATAATGCCCAATACATATGATTTTATTTTATTAATTTTGATTGGATTACTCGGAAGTATTGCTAATTTACTTTTAACGCAATCATACAAGCTTGCAGAAGTCACTCTAACTACTCCTTTAAAATATCTTTCACTTGTTTTTGCAATAATAATTGGATTTTATTTTTTTAATGAAATTCCTACTATTTATACATTATCAGGAGCAGCACTAATTGTTGTTTCTTCGGCAATTATTTTCTTTAGAGAAAGTGAATTAAAAAAACCTATTACTTTACCTAGACAACAATGAAGAAACCCCCTGCTTATTGGAATAAGGCAAAGAGGATACTTTCAAAAAGAGACTCTGTATTAAGAAAAATTATTAATAAATTTAACAAAGGTTATTTAACTAGCAGAAAAGATCCTTTTTTTTCATTGTGTAGAACAATAATAGGACAGCAAATATCTACGAAAGCAGCGGATTCTATTTGGTTGAAATTTGAAATGAAATGCAAAAAAAAAATAGTTCCTAAAACAGTGTTAAAATTAACTTCCAGTTCTTTAAAAACAGTGGGTTTATCTCGTCAAAAAATAACTTATTTAAAAAATATTGCTAAAAGTTTTAATAATAAATCTTTTAATATTAAAGATTTGCAAAAAATGAACGATGAGCAAGCAATTACTTATATCACTCAACTAAAGGGACTAGGTGTATGGAGTGCACAAATGTTTTTAATGTTTAATTTAAATAGACCAGATGTATTTCCTATTAAAGATATAGGGTTAATAAGAGCAATATCCAAAAACTACAAAACTTCTTATCCACCAAGCGATAGATTTTTGAATAAAATTTCAAAATTACATTCAGGTTACAAAAGTGTTTTTACTTGGTATATGTGGAGAAGCATTGATCCTGTTGATGTTGAATATTAGGTTCCTTCAACAATTTGTAAATTTCTTTCCGTTGTCTTTTTAGCTATTGCCCATCCATCTTGATATTCCTTGGAATTATAGCATTCCATTGCCTTCTCATAACTTGGAAATTCCCATATTACAGTTCTTGGAAAATCATCACCTTCTAAACTTATATATTTGCCACCCCTAACCAATGGTTTCCCACCATAACTTTTAATTATAGGAGTCACTTTGGCCGCATAATTTTTAAGATTATCCATATCTCCAATTTTTTTATATAAAGCTATCCAATAACCTTTCATTTTAATCTAACCACTTCATATAATTATGTTTATTTTGCTGAATATAAATTGGTAATTTTTCAAATTTAATTTTAACAAGTTTACTACCATCTCCTATTTTGTTTACTCTTTTATCAACTTTTAAATCATAAATTGCTTTTTTATTTTCAATAATATTTTGGATTTCTTCAACAGATAATGATTGTTCATCAAATTCTCTATGATGTAAATAAGATTTCAATTTGTATTCAATTTCTTCTGCAGTTTTTATGTTTGAAAAATGCCATCCACCATTGCTAATAAATTTTATACTACTATATTTTTTTTCAGAAAATAATATATCAATTCTAAAAGGAAAATATTTTCTATCTTTTACATTTCTCAACCATTGTGGACTTAATAAATATTTTTTTCTACAACTTTTCGTACCAGTCCATAAAAGATTAGGAATTTTTAAATCAAACTTATAATAGAACATGTCTTGATGAAACATGACGATTTTTTCACTAATATTATTAAAATTTACTTCTGAAAGATTAGGTATTTCATCAACGTCTGAAATTAATATAATGTCATTGTCCTCTGCTTTATTTAAACCATTTTGTATAAAATTTCTCTGTCCATTCTCTCTAAGTGCAGCATTTAAAATATATTTTCTAGATTTTTCATCTTCACTATCATTTTCATTTACAACTTCAATTCCTTTGGGCTGCTTGTCATAAACTAAATAAATAATTTTATTCTTAAATTTTTGAAATTTATTATGATTAAACATTAAATTTTTATTGTCTCCTTTATGAGTAAAACTACTTTCAACTATTACAAAGTAATCAACATATTTGTCCAAAGTATTTAATCTTACTTCTAAAACAACTTCCTCATCGAAATACATAAAACAGTCAAATATTTTCATTTATTTTTTCAAAATTTGATTAAGCCTTAAAGTAGCAATTTTTTTTACCTGAATTTTTGCTTCTTCAAGTTCTTCGCTAACATTTTTATTTATTCTTTGTCTAAAATTATCAAGAATCTCATTTTTATTCAAATTTGCTACTGCAATAATAAACGGAAAATTAAATTTTTTTTTATAATCATGATTTAATTGAACAAACTCCTCAAGCTCTTCTTTTGTACAAGTATTCAATTTAGATTGGGCTTGTTCTTTTTTTGAATTTTTGGTCATAATTTTTTCAATAGCTAATTGTGGATGTGAATTAAAAATTTCTAAATATTGTTTATCATTACATTTATCATAAACTGACAAGAAACTTTTTTGCAAAGCTTCAAAATTCAAAAAAGGTTTTAACTTGTAGGTTTTTTCTGAAATCCAGCTGGTCTTTTCAAACACATTTCCAAAGATAGATATAAAATCAGATTTACTTAAATTATTAACTTTATCTACTGTATCCATGTAAGAGTTTTCTTATCTTAGTTTTAATATTTTAATTATGCAATTATTGTATAATATATAAATAACTATTATGACAAAATTAACTACACATGTATTAGATGTTTATTCAGGTAAACCAGGCAAGGGTATTAAAGTTGATCTATATTATGTTGAAAATAACAAAAAAGAAAAACTTAACAGCGTCATATTAAATAATGATGGAAGAGCCGATAAAGCTTTGATTGAGGGTGACAATTTTAAAGAAGGTAAATACGAACTTGTTTTTTTTGTGGGAGATTATTTTAAAAAAATAACTGAGACATCAAAAATTCCATTTTTAGATGATGTAATAATAAAGTTTGGAATTTCTAATGCTACACAACATTATCATGTGCCTTTACTTGTCTCACCGTGGAGCTATTCTACTTATCGAGGAAGCTAAATGACTTCCAACATCATTAAATTTGTTCGCAAAAATGAAATTGTAGAACTTTCTAATCCTGATCCAAATGAAACTTTATTAAATTTTATAAGAACAAAATTAAAAAAAACCGGAACTAAAGAAGGTTGTGCTGAGGGTGGTTGTGGCGCGTGTACAGTAGTACTGGGAGAATTAGAAAATAATAATATAAATTATAAAGCAATTAATGCTTGCATTGTATTTGTTACAAGTTTGGAAGGTAAACAACTTATATTAGTTGAAGATTTAGTTTCAAAAGACGAGTTGCACCCAGTACAAAAGGCAATGGTCAATTATCACGGATCACAATGTGGTTTTTGCACTCCAGGATTTGTGATGTCTTTGTTTGCAATGTACAAAAATTATTCTTCTTATAATGAAGCTATTATTAAAGATTCAATTCAGGGCAATCTTTGTCGATGCACTGGTTATAGGCCCATAATCGATGCAGCAAAAAACTTAAATAAAGAAAGTGGGTTTGACCATTTTAGTAGAAATAAAAAAATTACTTTAGGTCTTTTAAAAAAAATAAAACAGAGAAATATAGCTATAATTAATGATAATAAAAAATATTTTGCACCTAAATCAGTAAACGAGTTAAAAAGTATTCTGAGACAAGAGCCAAATTCTAAATTAATAAGCGGAGGTACTGATGTTTCTTTAATTGTTACCAAAGAAAGAAAAGATTTGAATTCTCTAATTTATATGAATTCAATTAATGAATTAAATTATATAAAAGAGAATAATAATTACATCGAGGTAGGAGCCACAACTCCTTTAATAAATTTTGAGTCTTTTATAAAAAAATATTTTTATGATTTTTCTCAAATATTAAAAAGATATGGATCAGTTCAGATTAGAAATATCTGTACAATTGCAGGAAATATAGCAACAGCAAGTCCTATTGGTGATACTTTGCCTTTGTTATTAGTACTTGATTCACAAATTGTGGTTAAAGATAAAAGCAAAACACAAATTTTACCATTAAATGGCTTTTTTATTGGTTATCGTAAAACTAAACTTAAAAAAGGACAATTTATTCATTCAATAAGAATTCCAGTATTAAAAAAAAATATTTTCAAAGCTTATAAAATATCGAAAAGAATTGACGATGATATTTCGTCTGTTTGCGCTTCTTTTAATATTGAAATTAATAATAATAAAATAAAAAAAATAAAAATTGCTTATGGTGGAATGTCGAGCATTCCTAAGAGAGCTTTTAACTGTGAAAAAATGCTTCTAAACTCTTTTTTATCAGACAACACAATTAATAAAGCTAAAAAATTATTGGAAAAAGATTTTAATCCTATTACCGATGCTAGAGCTAGCAAAAAATACCGTATGGAAGTTGCAAAGAATTTACTGGAAAAATGTTTTTTAGAAGTTAAACAAAAAAAATTGATAAGAATAAGCACTTAATTAAAATGAATAGAAATTCTTTCATTGAACAAACAAGACCTCACGAAAGTGGGTCTAAACATGTTAGTGGATACGCTAATTATATAGATGACATAATTGAGCCCGAAGGTACATTGTATGGTGCAATTGGATATAGTAAAAAAGCTCACGCAGTCATTAGTAAATTGGATTTAAAAGAAGTATGGAAAAGTGAAGGAGTAGTTTCAGTAGTAACTTCTAAGGATATTCCTGGACGAAATGATGTTGGAGCTGTGTATGATGGCGACCCAATTTTTCCAAAAAAAGCTGAATATTTTGGTCAACCATTGTTTGCTGTAGCAGCAATGTCAACCGAACTTGCAAGGAAAGCTGTTCTAAAAGCTAAAATAACTTACAAAACTTTAAAACCAGTTATTGATGTGAAAGATGCATTAAGAAAAAAACTTTTTGTTTTAAAAGGAAGAAAAATCAAAAGAGGAAATCCTTTAAGAAAAATTAGTAAAGCAAAAAATAATTTAAAAAATTCCTTTACATTAGGAAGTCAAGAACATTTTTATCTAGAAGGCCAAATTGCATTTGTTATTCCACAAGAAGATAATGATTTTAAAGTTTATTCTAGCACACAACACCCAAGTGAAACTCAGCAAATTATTGCTAAGATGCTTAATCAAAAAAACAATAGCATAAATGTTGAAGTAAGAAGAGTAGGAGGAGCTTTTGGTGGTAAAGAAACTCAAAGTTTTATTTTTGCATCAATCTGCACTTTATTATCAAAAAAAACAAAATGTCCGGTTAAACTTAGAATGGATCGCGACGATGATATATTAATAACGGGTAAACGACATGATTTTCATGCTGATTATGAAGTAGGATTTAGCGACAAAGGAATTATAGAAGGTGTAAAAATAAAATTGTTATCGAGATGTGGAATCTCACCTGACTTATCTGGCGCAATTAATTCTAGAGCTTTATTACATATTGATAACGCTTATTATCTTTCAGATTTATTAGTTGAAAATTATCTTTGTAAAACTAACACATCATCTTCCACTGCATTTAGAGGATTTGGAGGAAATCAAGGCATGATGATTATAGAAAATATAATTGATAATGTTGCAAAGTATTTAAAGAAAGATTCTGCAAAAATAAGAAAAATAAATTTTTATCAAAAAAATAAAAAAAATACCACTCATTATGGCATGAGGATTCAAGATAATATTATTAATGAAATCTTTAACAAATTAATTAAATCTTCTAATTATAAAAATAGAAGATTAAATATAAAAAAATTTAATTTAAAGAACAAATACTTAAAAAAAGGAATAGCAATAACTCCTGTTAAATTTGGAATTTCATTTACCACAACTCATCTTAATCAGGCAGGAGCTTTAGTACATATTTATTATGCCGATGGTACTGTCCATGTATCTACTGGCGCAATTGAAATGGGCCAAGGAACCTATACAAAAATTGCACAGTTAGTAGCTAATGAGTTAGGTTTAAATTTTAATAAAATTAAAGTTTCATCTACTCGTACCGACAAGGTTCCAAATACATCAGCTTCAGCAGCAAGTTCAACAACAGATCTAAATGGAGCAGCCGCTATTAATGCAGTGAGTAAAATAAAACAAAACTTAGCATTGTTCGTAAAACAAAAATATAATTTAAAAAGTGATAATGCTATTTATAAAAACGGTAAGGTTAAATTTAGAAAAAAGACATTTTTATTTAGTTCATTAATAAAAGAAGCATATCTTAACAGGGTTTCATTGTCATCTTCAGGATTTTATTCAACTCCAAAAATACATTTTAATAATAAAACTTTTAGTGGCAGACCATTTCTATACTTTTGTTATGGAGCAGCAGTTTCCGAAGTCTTGATTGACACTTTAACTGGTGAAAACAAAATTTTACGTGTAGATATACTTCATGACCATGGCAGACCAATTAATCCTGCAATTGAAAAAGGGCAAATTGAAGGAGGATTTGTACAAGGTGCAGGATGGTTAACAATAGAAGAAGTAAATTGGAAATCTAATGGAGAACTTACAGCTCATTCACCATCTACTTATAAAATACCTGCTGTAAATGATATGCCAGAAAAATTTAATGTAAAAATTTTTAAAAATATAAATAAAGAAAACGTTGTAAATAAATCCAAAACAACGGGTGAGCCCCCACTAATGTTGGGAATGTCAGTTTTTTTTGCAATTAAAGATGCAATTACTTCAGTAGGAAATTATAAAATTATACCAAATCTTAATGCTCCAGCTACTCCTGAGGCAATTTTATTAAGCATAAATGATATAAAGAAAAAATTATGAAAAATAAATTTATGCAAAGAGCAATTGAGCTTTCTATAGAGAGCATTAATAGTGGGGGAGGTCCATTTGGCTCAGTAATTGCAAAAGGTGATAAAATTATTTCTGAAGGAATGAATAGAGTAACAGTCAATAACGATCCAACAGCTCATGGCGAAATAACCGCTATTAGACAGGCTTGTAAAAAATTAAATACATTTGATTTAAATGGGTATGAGCTATATACGAACTGCGAACCATGTCCTATGTGTTTATCGGCAATTTATTGGTCTCATATTGAAAAAGTATATTATGCCAACACACGAGATGATGCTCATAAAATTGATTTTTTAGATCCAATTATTTACACAGAACTTCAAAAAAGTAACGAAGAAAAAAAAATTAAAATGGTTCAAATGATGAGAGCAGAAGGTTTAAAGGCTTTCGAAATTTGGGATAAGAAAGTTGATAAGATAAAATATTAATTATGGAACTTGTTCCTTATACATTAAAATGGCTTGAGCTTGTCCTAAGATGGGGACATGTTTTGTTCGCTATTTTGTGGGTTGGTAACAGTTTTTTATTTAATTATCTAGACAATAAACTCAACAAAGATATCTCAAGTGAAGATATTGATGGAGAAGGTTATTTAATGCACTCAGGATATTGTTATAAATTAACTAGGTTGAAAAAGTCTCCACCTCTTCAATATCTTAATAGTTTAGTAATTTTTAAATGGCAAAGCTACTTAACATTTATAACGGGAGTTCTCCTGCTTATTATAATTTATTATTATAATTCCGGAGTTTTAATGGTTGATAAAAGAGTTTTGCAAATATCACCTCTTTATGCAATTCTGATATCTTTATTATCCCTTATTGTTTCTTGGTTTGTTTATGATTTTTTATGCAAGTCTAAATTGATTAATAATAATATTCTATTCATATCTATCATATTTATTTTACTCATTATTGTTTCTTTTATTTTAACAAAAATATTTGGTCCAAAATTTGCATTTCTAAGCGTTGGTTTAATTATTGGTACAAACATGTTTGGAAATGTTTTTACAATCATCATTCCAAATCAAATGAATATAATTAATAGTAGTAAAAAAAATGAAAAATTTGATGCAAGCTTGTCTTTGGCAGCCAAACAAAGATCAATTCATAATAATTATTCTACATTTTTGGTATTATTTATTATGCTTTCAGGTCACTACAGTTTTATAGTTTATCACAAATATAACTGGTTAATTTTATGTTTAGTTGCATTAATATCGGTAACAGCAAGGCATTATTTTAATTTAAGAGGAAGAAACATTCACAGGTTGCATATTTTAATTAGTTCAATTTTATCTTTAGTTGTTCTTGCAGTTTTACTTTTAATTTTCAAAAATTAATATTATAGAAATATATGTCTGAAAAATTAATTGTTAGTTGGGAAGAGTATCATGAAACGGTAGAAAAGTTAGCAATTCAAATAGATGAAAGCGGATACAAACCTACAATATTGATTGGTATTATGAGAGGTGCCGCTCCCATGATTGATGTATTGAGCAGGGTATTCAAATTAAAATGTGCCTATTTGGCAGTTGAGTCTTATAGCGGAAAAGGAGTTGAAGATGAGCAAGGAAACATTGTTTTTTCAAGAGAGATGAGTTCAATAGCTCCAAATATGGGAGGAAGAATTCTCTTATGTGATGATTTATCTGATACAGGAATTACTTTTAATAAAAGTATAGATTGGTTAAGAAAATACAAGCCAATTAAAGATACAATAGAAGACATTAAGACAGCAACACTTTGGAAAAAAAAGAAATCAACTTTTGAACCAGATTATTGTGCCTTAAAATTAGAATCTAATCCTTGGATAGTACAACCTTTTGAAATTTACGAAGAAATAAGAATAGAACAAATCAAAAAAAAACATCAAAAATAAAAAAGGCGATCTAATAAGACCGCCTTTTTTAAATAACTATATTGTTTTGCTAAGCAACTGCAAAGCTTACTAAGCTTAATAGTGCAATAATGTAAATAGCAGGATTTATATCAAGTTTACCTGATAATATTTTAATTGCAGCGTATGAAATAAATGCCAAAGCTATTCCATGTGAAATAGAATATGTAAATGGCATTGCAATCATGGCAAGCACTGCTGGCCCAGATTCTGCAATATCATCCCATTCAATATCCACGATATTTCTCACAAATAGAGTTGCAATATAAACCAATGCAGCTCCGTCTATTTCTTTTGGCAAACTCGTAGCTAATGGACTGAAGAATAAACATAATAAGAATAGAATACCTATTACTAATGATGTCATTCCAGTTCTACCACCAGCTTTAACACCTGCGGCAGATTCAACATAAGTTGTTACAGTCGATGTTCCCATCATTGCGCCAGCAACAGTCCCTACACTGTCAGAAAGCATTGCTTTACCAATATCTTGAATTTTACCATCTCTGCCAACTTTACCAGCTACATTTGCAACACTAGTTAGTGTTCCGGCTGTATCAAAAAAGTCGATAAAGAACAGTGTGAATACCACAGTTACCATTGATGCAGATAAAGCGGCACCTAAATCAAACTTGAACAAGTAAGACATTGACGGCACTTCACCAACCACACCATTAAATTTACCGTAACCTGTGATCCAAGCTATTATACTGAATGCAATTATTCCAATTATAATATTTCCTTTGATTCCTTTTTTCTCCATTACAATCATAGAAACAAAAGCTCCAGCACCTAATAATGTAAGTGGATTAGAAAGATCTCCAAGTTGAACTAAAGTTACAGGATTGTCTGTAGTTAACCCCATAATTTCAAACCCAATGATTGCCAAGAATAATCCTATACCAGCACCAATACCAAGTTTTAAACTTTTTGGAATTGAGTTAATTAACCAAGCTCTGATTGGTGTTAGTGAAATAATCAAGAACACTACACCGGCAACTAATACAGCTCCTAAAGCTTCTTCAGGAGTATATTGCATCCCAAGACACACACCGTATGCAACAAATGCATTTATTCCCATTCCAGGTGCCAGTCCAACAGGCCAGGTTTTTGCGTAAAAGGCGGCTATAAAACAAGCAAGTGCTGTCGCACATGCTGTGGCAGTAAATACACCGCCAAAGTCAAAGCCACCGTCAGATAATATAACTGGATTTAAAAACATTATATATGCCATTGTCAAAAAAGTTGAGACACCAGCAACAACTTCTGTTTTAAAATCAGTTTTATGTTGTTTATATTTAAAGTAGTTATCTAACATTAGACCTCCAATTTTTGTCATACTCTAATAGATTCAAATCAAAAAATCCTAATGAATATTTTCACAATCGCAAAAAATGTTACTAAAATGCTATTTTATACAACTATTAAGTTAATATTTATGACATATTTTAATGTTACTGTGAGTTAATGAAAGCAAAAATTATAATTATTCTATTTTCAGTTTTATTAATGGTATCTGGCTGTCAAACGATAAAGAAAAAATCAGATGAAGTTGCAGAAAAAGAAAATGAAAGATTTGGTCAATTTGTAGGAAAAGAAGTTACAGAATTAAAAATGGAATTAGGTTCTCCAACAGAAGATTATATAAACGAAATAGGAAACGAAACTTTAGTTTATAAAACAAAAAAATATGGAATTCCTTGCGAAAGAAAGTTTGAAATTAATGCGAGCGGCACAATTGTTGGATTCACTTCAAGCGGATGCATCTAAATCAGAGAATTCTAACTTTTTAACTTATTTATTAGAGAATAAGTAAGAGAATTAAGTATTAAATATCTATTTCAATAGTTTTGTATTTATCTTAGTATTTGCGAAATATTAATTAATTTTTTGGAGGAAATATATGGCGAAGAAAAGAACAACAAGTTCAGGTGCTACTAACAAAAAACTTCCACTGAATCAATCAATTCCTTTAGGAATTCAACATGTCTTTGCTATGTTTGCTGGGAACATTACTGTTCCATTGATTGTTGCAGGTGTTTTTGGAGTAACAACTGGAGAAAAGATTTTTTTAATTCAAATGGCTTTATTTGCTGCAGGTGTAGCAACAATTATACAAACTGTAGGTTATAAAAATATAGGAGCAAGACTTCCAATAATACAAGGTACAAGTTTTGCTTTCATTCCCATAATGCTGCCCTTTAAAGCTTTTGGTTTAGGAGCAATATTCACAG